>Ga0307378_10000145_pt1 | contig 131616 bp, 116 predicted proteins | sample UN1MG_FD_202238 | JGI IMG/M metagenome (GOLD analysis project Ga0307378, IMG submission 202238) | Soil microbial communities from Risofladan, Vaasa, Finland - UN-1 | ecosystem: Environmental > Terrestrial > Soil > Coastal area > Acid sulfate soil | place: Finland: Risofladan, Vaasa...
GAACGCGGTCAGATGGACGCGGTTGTCCTGCCACTGGTTCGAGGACAATCAGGTGCGGCTTCAGCTCTTCGCGCTGGCGTACAACCTGGGTAACTTCCTGCGCCGCCTCGCCTTGCCTCGTTCGGTGAGCCAGTGGTCCATGACCACGCTGCGTGACCAGGCACAGACCATCAGGTGGCAGAAGTGACAGAAAGCGGCAAATCGGCACCACACAAGGCAGCCGAGGTGTGCAGCCCCCTTCGGGGACCACTTCGCAGAAACTCGAATCGAGGTACACATTTGAAGAAAGAAGCGGTACACTATCAGCCAACTTAGGAGGGAAAGCATGCAGAGAGGGTCAACTGGTTTATTCCCATTGACAAGAAGCAAGCCGTGCTGGCCGCGCTGGCCCGGCACCCGCCCCGGGTGATCGCGGTGCCGGCCGCGGATCCAGATCCGCGACAGACCGGTTTGCGCGCCTGGTTCGCCCGGCTGTTCGGGCGATGAAGAAGCGCAACTTTTCACTTTCAAGCGGGTTGATCAGTTGAGGAGGTAATACATGCCAATTCCCGAACCAGGTCGTGACCGTAGCCCGACAGTAGGAGCTTCGACTGCGCTGCTGGCCCTAGTCCTGACCTTGTCGGCCTGTGGCGCGAACTCGGAGCCGGCCCAACTCAACGGCTCCTTTCTGGAGACCATCGACGGGATCCGGGTGGTGCATCTCTACGGCTCGCCAGCCCAGCGCGGATACGCCCAAGGCTATCTTTTGGCAGACGAGATCATCGAGCTGACGCAGACCTACCTGTTCGACTACGCCTTGTCTCAGATGACGGATCTGAGCTATGCCCAGGTGCGTGAATTGCTCGAGGTCAACGGATCCTGGCCTCCGGACGTACGGATCGAGCTCGAGTCCATGCTGAGCGGAATCCAGGATCGCCTGGACCCGGAAGACCGCATGGTCACGGTTCCAGGCGAAGGCTACCGGGAGATCGAGCTGATCGACTTGATGGCCGGAAACACCCAGGGAAACTGGACAAGGATCGGCGGATGTTCCGGCTTCGCCGCCTGGGGTACAGCCACAGGTGGTCCGACCCTGCATGCCCGCAACATGGATTATGCCTCCGGCAACGGAGCGATCCTGGGCCACCTCCTGGTCGAGGCTATCGCGCCCGATCAAGGTCCCGATTGGATCACCATCGGTAACATCGGCACCGTCGGCTGCGGGAGTTGCATGAACGAGTACGGATTGACCATGGAAGCCAACAACGGCGGCGACGGGTTGGCTCCATCGTACACAACTGGCGTCAGCGCTACGGCATTCGTGGCCCGCGAGGCGATGCAGTCACACGGAGCCGAAGCCGACGCGCTCCAGGCAGTTCTGGACACCTACCGCAAACGCCGACTTTACGTCTCCCAGAATGCCCTGTTCGCAACGCCCCACCGCGTCGACAAACCCGATGACCAGGTTGCAGCGGTCCTGGAAATCGACGGAAATCAATTCGACTTGGGTGCCACCTGGCGGGCACCTAGCGAAACACAATACAGCGGCCTTGGGCGGACCGACGTCCTGATCGAGACCAACCATTTTTTGAAACGAACTACACCACCGGATTCGGGGGACTCCTGGGAGCGCTACCAGGAAATCAACCGCAGGATCGCTGTGGCCACCGACGCCTCCCAGCCGGACAACCCCACCGGGGATGGAGAAATCGACGCCCAGGATGCAAGGTGGATCATGCAAGGTCCGCAACGTTCATCCACCCTGATCTACTTTCTTTTCGAACCCAACTCCATGCGCATTCAGGTCGCCTTCCAGACCCAAGAAGGCGTGTCCGCTCTGGAAAACCAACCCACCGATTTGACTTGGGAGCAGCTCTTTCCCTGATTTTCAGGCGCCACCTCAGGACGGGTGTACCCACTCAGCGCACCTCGAAGCCGATCCGATCGCGCACCTTCATTCCGCCCGCCGGCCAGTTTAAGTACAATCAGCGGAAACGGAAATCTGTATCTCAGTTCTGCCCGCTGAAGGCTCGCCAGACGGAGAGCAATGCCGTTTTAGACCATTGAAACCCGAGACCGTTGAGCCGGTCTACCACAAAAGCTCGATGTCTTGACTGGCGGGGCCGGTCCGTGCTTCGATCGATTCATTGAAAGCAACCGGCCACAGCATGTTTGCTTCCTGCGCGGCGGCGATCTTTTTTCTGCTTGCCGGTTGCTCGGGGAGCATCAGCGGGTTCAAGGACTCCGGTACAGACGGCGGAGTCGCCGACGGTCTTGACGGTTCCGGAGAAGAAGATGGAGGCGCGGACAACGGTGGCAGCGGAGACAACCGGGACGACGGCGGCGCTGCCGACGAGGCCGTCTGCGTCGATCTCGACAACGACGGCTACTGTCGGAATGTCGACTGCGACGACCTGAACGCCGGCGTCAATCCGGGCAAGAACGAGCTATGCGGCAACGCCCTCGACGACAACTGCGACGGCAACGTCGACGAGGGCTGCCTGACGGGCAAGTCGTACTACGTCGACAAGGATTCGATCGGCGGCGCCTGCTCGGACAGCGGACCGGGCAGCCTAACCCAGCCCTGGTGCAGCGTCGCCATGGCCAACGCCACGCTGCAGTCCGGCGAGACCGTTCAGATCCGGGCAGGCACTTACGAAGAGACCATCCAACCTGCCAATTCGGGCTCTTCCGACACCGCGCGCATCGGCTACACCAGCTACGAAGGCGAGATGGTCACCTTTCAGCAGGCCGTCTATTGCGTGCGGTTGGTGGATAAATCGTACATCACCGTAAGCGACATCAAGTTCCACGACTGCGAGCGCAACCTGTACCTGCAGAACTCCAGTCATAATAACATTGTCTCTTGCGAATTCGACACTCCTGCCGGCCCGGCCACCTGGGCCGGCTCGCGGGTATACGACGGCTCTTGTTACAACCGCATCACCCACTGCACCTTCTCCAGGTACGGGAATGAGTCCGGTTCCAGCGGCGCCTGGGACGACAACGGCTGCATCCTGGATCTGGGCAACGACAACCAGGTCGATCGGAGCGATCACAACCTGGTGGCCGAGAGCACCTTCTTCTACGGCGGCCACCACGTCCTGGGCGTCTACTCCAACTACAACGTGGTGCGCAACAACACCTTCCACAACGAGGAGTGGTACGACTGCCACCGTCCGGAAATCGGCGATCTTTGCGGCGACCGCAACGTGATCCTCAACACCAGCTTTCCCCAGGAGAACATTCGCAACGTCATCGAGGACAACTACATCGTCTTTGCCGGGGTGCCGCCGGATCAGGTATCCTCCGCCGGATTGAGCGTGCGCACACGCTTCAACATCATCCGCCGCAACATATTCTACTACAACGACTCGTCAGGAGTGGCACTGTCCGCCGACGACGGCAACACCAACGACGCCAGTAACAACTACATCTACAACAACGTCTTCTACCAGAACGGCTACCTGTTGCTGGACGACTGGGACCCGAGGAAGAACGGCCTGTTGCTGGCCCGCTGGGTGGACGACGCCGGGCACAATCCCATGACCGGCGTGGCCATCAAAAACAACATCTTCTTCGAAAACAACATCCACGCCATCTACTACTACTACGTCAACCAGGCCGAGCAGATGGTGGCCGACAACTGGGAAGAAGAGGGAAATCCGCGCTTTGCCGATCTCACCGGTCAGGCCGACCCGTTCGATTTCGAGGTTTTCGACTTTCACCTCCGGGCCGACAGCCCCTGCATCGACAACGGGGGCTTCCTGACCAAGACGGTGGGTGCCGGTGTCAACAGCACCGAGCTTCGGGTGGACGATGCCGGCTACTTCAGCGACGGCAACGGAGTGGCCGGCGGCGACATCATCCAACTCGAGCAACAGAGCGTCACCGTCTTGATCACCGCCGTCGACTGCGCCTCCAACACCATCACCCTGGCAACGCCGCTGAGCTGGGAAACCGGCACCGGCGTCGCCCTGCCTTACTTCGGCCTCCGTCCCGACCAGGGCGCTTTCGAAGCCGGACCCTAGGCTCCGGTCCGTCCCTTGATCCCCGGTCCGGGAACGTTGGGGCGCTTTTCTTCGACGTCGGGAAGCCCATCCTTGAAAAAACCCTTTTGCGACGGCAGGCGCTGGTACCGCAAGTTGGCAGACGACGAGATCGACATTCCGGGCGGCTGAGCGGCCCTTGCCCATGGTGTAGCGATCCCGGACACGTGACCGTATTTCGGACACCCATGACCCTTCCTTGGATTTTCCACCCGCCTGTTTTCACACGGGAATGCTGCGCAAACAGACCTGGCGGGAGACTTGCTTTGATGACCAGGTATCATGGAAGACTCGTGCCTGGTCAAGGAGCAGGGCCAGGGGGTTTCCGTTGCGTACCGCCGCAGGGAACCCGAGAAGACCGTTCTTTTTCACAGGACCGTCTGGGTTGGTGGAATGAACAAAAACAGCAATTGGTGTACCAATTCCAACGGCCTCTGCCAGATGGTAGAACCCACGAGATTTTGTCTGCGATGGATTTGATGAAGCGACTGGCGGAACTGATCCCACCACCCTGGATAAATATGGTCCGCTACTATGGCGCCCTGGCGCCAAACGCAAAGATCAGGGAACAAGTCGTCATGCTATCCGGTCCGTCTGAGGCCTTGCGACAAAGACTTCAACAATCGGCGGAGGAAATGGGCTTGGATCACCATGAGGACACGCTTGATTCCAAGACAGGTTCAGCCAAAGAGAAAAAGGATGAAGCCAGGAAGCGAGCGAGCAAAACCTGGGCCGTGTTGATGGCGAGAATCTTCGAATTCCTTCCCTTGATTTGTCCGCGCTGCGGACATGAAATGAAAATGGTGGGATTCATTGTGGAATCTGAGAATGTCCGCAAAGTGTTGGAGCATCTTGAACTCCCGACTAAAGCGCCCACGCCGTATCCGCCACGAGCGCCACCGCAGATGGAATTGGAGTATGTAGGAACTGTGGACTGGCTAGAATGAATGATGCGCCCCCCTTTGGGTCGTATCTTCGGGTACCCGAAGATACGACCCAAAGGGGGGACGGCATAGGTTTATTAAGATTTCTGTGATCACTCCCAAATTCGCGGCATGTAGCATCAGGTCGGCAGATCTTGGTTGCTACACCGACAGGTTTCTGGTAGATATTGGGTCAGCGTGGAGGCAGAAAGGTGGTTTGTACTTCCTATCCTTAGACAAACAGGCTGAGATTGATGAGGTTTTTGCCACCGATGGTCGGACTGAAGTAGCCCCAGGCATCGGCCCTCTCGGGGGCGACCTGAACACGGCGCTGACCTGACCGACCTGACCCCGTTTGCACTCAATCTCACCGGAGGACGCTTGTCCGAAGACCCACACCCCTGTCCGGACCTCGGCGGCGAGGCCTTCTGTCCTCTGCCGCGCTGGGCCCGGCTGCTCATGACCATAGGTCCGATGGCGGGCTTCGGTCTGGCGCTCCTTGTCGCCAACCTGGTGGCTGGCCACGCGGCGTGGGTCTTCATCATCAGCATGACTGTCGGCGGTTTCCTCGGTGGCGGTAAGCTGGTCATTTTGGCAGGCGCGATAGAGTCCGCTCCCGTCGGTATGTTGCCTCTGGCCGGACTCGTGGTGTTTGGAGACGTCTCGACGGCGTTGGTGATCGTCGCGAACATGCATCACCTCTACCGGATCCCTGCGGTGGGTCGCCGGCTTGCAGTCGCAAGAGAGGCGGGGTTCAGGGTGTTGCGGTCACACAAATGGATGCGCCGCGCGGCCGAGGTGGGGTTGGGCCTATTCGTGGCGGTGCCATTTCAAGGAACCGGTGCCGTGTTGGGCGTCGTATTGGGGCGGATTCTGGGTCTGTCACGTCCAGCGATCCTGATCTCGATCCTTGTCGGGTCCTCCATCGGCAGCGCGTCTGTTGTCTTGGTCGGATACCTGGGTCGGGAAGAGATCGCCGTGATTGCCGACAACCCGCTGTTGGGGATCGCGACGGTAGGTGCCTCTTTGGGCCTCACATTCATCCTCGGCAGGTGGTTCTTGGGCCAGCGTCGCCCCGACAGCGATGGGAGTGCGCCGAGCGAGGGTTCACCCACGTAGGTGCAACATCGGCTACGCGATCCTCCATCCCGTGCACCCCGCGAAAAAAGGTCTTGTTCCGATGTGTTAGCGGCGTACAATGTCGTCGCTGAAGCATGACCCGCTGACCCAGTCTCGAACGGAACCAGATGGCGGCTTCGGCCTGTAACCAGGGAGTGGGCAATGAAAAGGGTCTTGCTTTTTGTCGGCGTCAACGCCGGCGTTCTGATCACCATTTCACTGGTGACTCGTCTCCTTGGCCTGCAGCCCTACCTCGACGGCTACGGCATCAACTACACCAGCCTGATGATCTTTTGCCTCGTCTGGGGCATGGCCGGCGCGCTGATCTCTCTGGCGATCTCACGCGGCGTAGCCAAGTGGACGATGGGCGTGAAGATCATCGACCCACGCACGCGGGATCCTGATGGGGCTGCGCTTGTGCAGACAGTCCACGACCTAGCTCGCCGTGCTGGAATCGAGGTGATGCCCGAGGTCGGCTACTACGAATCCGACGAGGTCAATGCCTTCGCCACCGGGCCGACGAAAAACAGGTCGCTGGTCGCGGTCTCGAGTGGCCTGCTCGGGCGGATGCGAGGAGATGAAGTCGCGGGCGTGCTCAGCCATGAGGTCGCACACATCGCCAACGGTGACATGGTGACCATGACGCTTGTACAGGGAGTGGTGAACGCGTTTGTGATGTTCTTCGCGCGTGTCATCGCGTTCGCGATTGGCCAGATGGTCCGGGATGACATCCGGCACGTGGTGCACTTCGCTGTCGTGATCGCGCTCGAAATCGCGCTGTCGGTTCTAGGTATGCTGGTTGTGGCTGGGTATTCAAGGCACCGCGAGTATCGCGCTGATGCAGGCGGGTCAGAGCTGGGGGGCCAACGCAACATGGTGGCTGCGCTCAAGTCCCTCGCGAGTAACTCGCGACTGGTCGAAGCAGAGGCTGGCGGCCTCGCGACCTTGAAGATCAGCTCAGGCAACCGCCAGCGCTTTGCCATGCTGTTCTCGACGCACCCCCCGCTCGCCGAGCGCATCCGTCGGTTGGAGGGCAGTCGATGACACTCTGGCTGTGGGGCGGCTTCATCGTTCTCGTGCTGGCCCTGCTCGCACTCGACTTGGGCGTTTTCAATCGCAATCCGCACGTTGTTTCGACGAAGGAAGCTCTGGGTTGGACTGCGTTCTGGGTCGCATTGTCTCTCGCGTTCAACGCGCTCGTCTATGTGATGTACGAGCACCATTGGCTCGGCATCGGCCAGGAGGTGGGACACCAGCTCTCGGGGCGAGACGCAGCCATTCGGTTCTTTACGGCCTATGTGGTCGAAAAGTCGCTAAGCCTCGACAACATCTTCGTGATCGCGATGATCTTCGCCTATTTCAAAGTCCCCGCGCAGTATCAGCACAGGGTGCTGTTTTGGGGCATCCTTGGGGCGCTCATCATGCGTGGCGCCATGATCGGCGCTGGGATCGCCGTCATCGAGCGGTTTAGCTGGCTGGTCTACGTCTTCGGCGGCCTGTTGATCGCAACCGCAGTAAAAATGTTGATCGTCCGCCACGACAACCTCGAGCCTGAGAAGAACCCGGTCGTGCGGTTGATCAGACGTTGGTACCCCGTGACCGAGGAGTATCACGGGAGCAAGTTCTTCGTCCTTCAAGCAGGAAAGAGAGCTGCCACGCCGCTCGGTCTCGCGCTCGTAATCGTGGAGACTACGGACCTTCTCTTTGCGGTCGACTCGATCCCCGCTGTTTTCGCCGTCACACTCGACCCCTTCATCGTCTTCACTTCCAACGTGTTTGCGATTCTTGGGTTGCGCTCTCTCTACTTTGCTCTGGCCGCGGTGATGGACCGATTCCGCTATCTAAAGATGAGCCTCGTGTTCATCCTGGCATTCGTGGGCGTGAAGATGATTCTCACGCACCATCACCCGATCCCACCGCTCGTCTCTCTCACGTTCATCATTGGGATCCTTCTTATCGGCGTGATGGCCTCGTTGCTCGCTGGTCACAAGGACTCGGCTAAGCTTGCCTCGCCGCTCGGCGACGACATGGCTGAGTTTGCGGAAGTGACCGGACGTACGGTGCGACGGGTATTCGTGCTAGCTGCCGGCTCCACCCTGCTCCTGGTGGGCGCAGCCCTGCTTGTGCTTCCCGGACCGGGGATTTTGGTCATCGTTGCAGGCCTGGCTTTGCTTGGGACAGAGTTCGTTTGGGCCCGTGTTTGGATGAAGCGTGTACGAAACAAGGTCAGCGAGATCACTGAGGACGCCAAACAAATTTTTCGCGACGATAAGGAGATGAAGTGATGGGCACTAGGACTCGCTTCAACATCACCTTCGCGGACGTCACATGCGCATCGGGAGATCTTCAGCCGTGCGGGTTGCTCAACTTATGACGTCTGAGCTGCCGGTGATAGCCCGATGATACGGGATCTCCAAAGGGAAACCCGCGGGCACACCGAGATAGATGCGCGCGCCGCAGGAGTTGTGAATCGCGGCGGGGAGCTATGAACACCAGCAGTGGTCCTGGAGGCGTGCCCCCTGGTGCGTCACCGCGAGCACGGGGACTTGCGCGACAGCTCCTCAGCCCGATCGAGAAGTTTCTCCACGTGGAGGCGTCGAGCGGCATCATCTTGTTGGCTGCCGCGATCGTTGCCCTGGTTTGGGCCAACTCGCCTTGGGCCGCCCATTACGAACATCTCCTACACACTCCTGTCTCTCTGGGCTTCGGGGGACATTTCTTCACGCGGTCGGTCCATTTCTGGGTCAACGACATACTGATGGTGGTCTTCCATTTGCAGTCGTGAAACCGTTGTAATCTTCGCAGTCTTCAACTTTTAGGGGTTTGCTGCAGGAACCGCCTCCGCAAGTCGCGCCTTCCATTTCTCGGTTTCATAATCGGGAACTCTTGCTGGACAGACCTGGTTCGAGGGAACGCTACCTACTCGCCCTCGAAAGAGCAGCCGAATGATACGATCCCCTCTTGCGAGTTCGACACTCCGGCCGGCCCGGCCACCTGGGCCGGCTCGCGGGTATACGACGGCTCTTGTTACAACCGCATCACCCACTGCACCTTCTCCAGGTACGGGAATGAGTCCGGTTCCAGCGGCGCCTGGGACGACAACGGCTGCATCCTGGATCTGGGCAACGACAACCAGGTCGATCGGAGCGATCACAACCTGGTGGCCGAGAGCACCTTCTTCTACGGCGGCCACCACGTCCTGGGCGTCTACTCCAACTACAACGTGGTGCGCAACAACACCTTCCACAACGAGGAGTGGTACGACTGCCACCGTCCGGAAATCGGCGATCTTTGCGGCGACCGCAACGTGATCCTCAACACCAGCTTTCCCCAGGAGAACATTCGCAACGTCATCGAGGACAACTACATCGTCTTTGCCGGGGTGCCGCCGGATCAGGTATCCTCCGCCGGATTGAGCGTGCGCACACGCTTCAACATCATCCGCCGCAACATATTCTACTACAACGACTCGTCAGGAGTGGCACTGTCCGCCGACGACGGCAACACCAACGACGCCAGTAACAACTACATCTACAACAACGTCTTCTACCAGAACGGCTACCTGTTGCTGGACGACTGGGACCCGAGGAAGAACGGCCTGTTGCTGGCCCGCTGGGTGGACGACGCCGGGCACAATCCCATGACCGGCGTGGCCATCAAAAACAACATCTTCTTCGAAAACAACATCCACGCCATCTACTACTACTACGTCAACCAGGCCGAGCAGATGGTGGCCGACAACTGGGAAGAAGAGGGAAATCCGCGCTTTGCCGATCTCACCGGTCAGGCCGACCCGTTCGATTTCGAGGTTTTCGACTTTCACCTCCGGGCCGACAGCCCCTGCATCGACAACGGGGGCTTCCTGACCAAGACGGTGGGTGCCGGTGTCAACAGCACCGAGCTTCGGGTGGACGATGCCGGCTACTTCAGCGACGGCAACGGAGTGGCCGGCGGCGACATCATCCAACTCGAGCAACAGAGCGTCACCGTCTTGATCACCGCCGTCGACTGCGCCTCCAACACCATCACCCTGGAAACCCCCCTCAGCTGGGAAACCGGCACCGGCGTCGCCCTGCCTTACTTCGGCCTCCGGCCCGACCAGGGCGCCTTCGAGGCTGGACCTTAGGGAGTCAAGGTCATCAAGGAGTCAGAGTTGAGGGATGTTGTTGACGTGGCCAGTATAGGGGAAATACTCATTCTTCCAGTAGTCACCCGGAATGATACCGAAATCAATGCCGAGATTGTAAGCGACATAATTGAAGCTGACTTGATCGCGGATACTGTAGTTGGATACTTCGTGCCACCAGGCATCATTTAATTGGCAAACCGTTTTCGTATGGCGCCTGAAAATGACACCGCTGGCAATTAGGCCGTTGTGCTCAGGGTAACCCTCCGTACGATATCTTTTAGCAACACTATCGAGAACTTCTGGGTCGTCTTTTTTGATATCTTTGCAGACAATGATCTCTTCAAATATGCAGTCTCTTTGCGGATGGATGATGAAGGCAATATCTTCTTTATTGAGCCAACGATGGATAGCTTGTATCGGATCGATCTTCATTTGAAATGTGCCGTCTAACCAGATGGAGTAGTCCGCATTAGGAAAGAATCTATGCGAATTGATTTTATACCATCTGGCATTCATTCTCGAGTGTTTGTAAGGAAGTTCTGCGGTGACGATTTTCCATACTCCCGAGTTGGTTATTGGTTTATCAGAAAAGCAGATATATTGAGCCCTTTTATTTGTGACAAGGGGGGGGAGTAATTCGTCGATCCCTCCAATGATCGCAGTATATATGACCACTTCAGAGCTGGAGATAGCCAGGGGACCCAGAAAATTATTCAGTTTTCTAATACTCTGATCCAAAGTGTGGATGACTTGTTTCTTGATATTACTTGCCAAATTTTCACCAGGATTCTCGACAACAATCACACTCAATGGATAGGAATTTCAAAAGGTCTTTCTCGGGGTGACCCCTTTACTTTATTTTCAGGTTGTCGAAGTAGAGCGGTGACTGCCAGTTGTTGAAGGCGAAACGATCGTTGCCCGGGTCCTTGAGGGGGTCTGAGTCGTAGTAGTCGAGCAGCAGCTTGCCGTCCACGTACCACTTGATTACCTTGTCCTTGCGTACCACCCGCATGTGATAGGTTTGCCCCGGCTTGACCTGGTCGCGCCTTTTCAACTCCATGCGGTCGGCACCGTGCTCGTCCTTGCGGGCTATTACCGAGATCGTGTTCTTCCAGCCGCCGAAGATAAAAATGTAGCCCGAGGCGTGATCGCGGCCGTTAGCGAATATCTCGAACTTGATGTCCCCGGAAGGGCTCTCGGTGCGGACGTCCAGTTCGATCGTTACGTCGTCGGGCAGACGGGCCTTTAGCCATAGAGGGTGGTTCTGCGTCCCGGCCGAGAAAACCTGCCCGTCCTTGATGCTCCAGCCGGGATCACCTTCCCAATTATCTCCCAGTTTGGACCGGTTGAAATCGTCGGAAAAGGGCAGCGGCGCAAGCTTTTCTTTATTGTGGGAACAAGAGACCAGAAACAGCATACTGAGCGCGGCGCAGGCAGAGCGCGTGAATCTCGTGCAAGACATGATCCCCCCTTACATCTTCGGCCGCCGCTCCTCGTTATAATACTCGGCGAACTGGGCATCGAGGTCGACTATGGTCAAGTGGTGGTTGTGGCAGCCGACCATGGGACAGGCGCGGATCTCGCCTCCGTCCGGCAACTGGATTGCGAACATCGGCACGTGGCACATGTTGCAATGCTCGGGCACTGAGAGAGAGGTGCCGCAGTGCGGGCAGTAGAGATCTACCACGTCGCCGTCGTGCGGATCGAGGTCGCACTCGTAGTCGAAGGCGCCGTAGAATGGGTTGAAATGGATCATGCCGCTTTCGCCCTTGAGACGCACTAAGGCGCTGACGGCCGTTTTTCCGGATATTCGTTTGTCCGCGTTCATCAGCGAACAACCGTTGGGACAGCGTCCTTCCTTGATCAAGACACTGCCGGGCGGGATCTTCAGGACTATCTGTTCCATGTCAACGCCACTCCAGCGCCCCGTGGGGGCAGAACATTGCGCAGGCGGGCTGTCCGCCGCACAGGTCGCACTTAATAGGCCGCCGGGTTTCGGCGGAGAAAAACATGTGCCCGAAGGGGCAAGCCACCTCGCACAAGCCGCAGCCGATGCAACGTTCTTCAATGAGCTCGACGGCCCGAGTACCGGGGTTGCGCACCAGCGCCTCGGTTGGACATACCTTGATGCAGGCGGCCTTGATGCACTGCATGCAGGTTATCTGGACGAAGCGCTCGGGCGCTACGGCATGCACCTTGATACGGCTGTGACCCAGCCACCCGGCCGACGAGTGCGCGAAGGTGCAGGCTACCTCGCAAGTGCGGCAGCCTACGCACTTGGTCGGTTTTACGACCAGCGTTTTTACTGTCTCGGCCAGCACTTCACCAGGCGACGGCGGCAAAACGCTTGCTGGTTGCTGCCTGCTTGCAGGATTCGCAAGTGTCATAGTAGTCCTCCGGCAGTCCCTTTTCTTTTATCGCGAAATCGCGGTGCACCCCGGTAATCACCGGAGCGCCACAGTTTTTACAGAGCACGAACGGGAAACTCTGACCCCAGATGGAGCGGGTGGTCGGGGTGTCCTTGATGAAGATGCAGTCGGTCGGGCAGACCGAGACGCACGAACCGCAGCCGACGCAACTGTCGGACGGCTGGTTGAAGGGCAATCCGATGCGCTTATGCTCGCCGCGCCCGATCGTGTTGAGTGCATTGTGTCCGAGCTCGGCGCAGACCCGAACACACAACTCGCACAAGATGCAGTTGGGAAGCTGGCTGTCGACTCGCGGCTGGAAGCGCGGGGCCGCAACCCCATATTCCGCCGCCAGTTGCCGTAGCCGCGTCGAACCCGGCGCCCGCGCCAGCAGAAGCTCGAGGTTGGCCGCCCGCTGTTTTCTTATCTGGGCCGAGTCGGTGACTACCTCGATTCCCGCCGTGACGCGGAAGTTACAGGAAGTTGTCAGCTCTTCCTTCCCGCTTGCCTTTACCTCCACCAGGCACAGGCGGCAGGCTCCGATCGGTTCGAGAGCCTGGTGATGGCAGAGCGAGGGAATCGAAAATCCGGCCCGCCGGGCGGCGTCCAGAAGGCTTTCGCCTTCCTGCGCTTTTACCTCGGCGTCGTTGATGCGGATGGTGACTTCCATATATAGCGACCTCCTATTCAACCAGCACGGCGTCCTGGTTGCAGACGTCCTTGCAGATACCGCACTTGATGCACAAGTCCTGATCGATCACGTGCAGCTTTTTCTTCTGCCCGCTGATTGCGTCCTGGGGGCAGTTCTTCGCGCACAGCGTGCAACCGTTGCATAGCTTGGCGTCGATGCGATAGGTGATTAGCGCCTTGCACACTCCGGCCGGGCAACGCTGTTCTTCGATATGGGCTCGGTACTCCTCGCGGAAGTACCGTAGCGTAGACAGCACCGGGTTGACGGCCGTCTTGCCAAGAGCACACAGAGAGGTCGTCTTTACGGTTTCGGCGAGCTCCTGAATCATCGGGATGGAGTCGGCGTTTGCGCGGCCCTCGCAGATGTCGCTCAGAAGCTCGTGCAGGCGTACCAGCCCCTCTCGGCAAGAGGTGCAGTTGCCGCACGACTCGGATTTAAGAAAACGCAGGAAGTAGCGCGCCACGTCGACCATGCAGGTGGACTCGTCCATGACGATCATGCCGCCCGAGCCCATCATGGCGCCTTGTTCCAGGAGCGTATCGAAGTCGACCGGCGTATCGAGTTTGCTCTCCGGCAGGCATCCGCCCGACGGCCCGCCGGTCTGGACCGCCTTGAACTTCTTGCCCCTGGGAATTCCCCCGCCGATGTCGAAGACGATCTTGCCAAGCGTCATCCCCATGGGGACCTCTACCAGGCCGGTATTGTTCACCTTGCCGACCAGCGAGAATATCTTGGTGCCCTTGGAGCCGGCGGTGCCGATCGAGGAGTACCACTCGGAGCCCTTGCCGATAATGATCGGTATGTTGGCCCAGGTCTCGACGTTGTTGATGTTGGTCGGCTTGCCGAACAAGCCCTCTACCGCAGGGTAGGGCGGCCGGCGGCGGGGGACCCCGCGTTCACCATGGATCGAGGCGATCAAAGCGCTTTCTTCGCCGCAGACGAAGGCCCCGCCTCCGCGGTTTATCTTAACGTCGAAGCGCTTCTTGGAGCCGAGGATGTTCTTGCCCAGCAGGCCCAGCCGGCGGGCCTGCCCAAGAGCGATCTCCAGGCGCTCGACCGCCAGCGGGTATTCCTGACGTACATAGACGTAGCCCTCGTCTGCGCCGATGGCCAGCGCCCCGATGATCATGCCCTCGATCACCGAGTGCGGGTTGCCCTCGATCACCGAGCGGTCCATGAAAGCGCCGGGGTCTCCCTCGTCGGCGTTGCACACCAGGTAGCGCTTGTCTGATTCGGTTCGACTGCATATTTCCCACTTGTTGCCGGTGGGGAAGCCGGCTCCCCCGCGGCCGCGCAGGCCCGAGCGTTTGATCTCTGCGATAGTCTCCTCGGGACCCATTTCGATGGCCTTGGCCAGGGCCGAGTAACCGCCGCCGCGGATGTAGTCGTCGATCGAGGTCGGGTCGAGCTGGCCGTTGCTGGCCAGCACCAGGCGCTTCTGGTGCTTGTAGAAGGGTATTTCCTGTTCCTTGCGATACTGCTTGCCGCTGTTGGGATCTGTATAAAGCAGCCTGCCGATGACTTTCTTTTGCTTGACCGTCTTGACGACGATCTCGGCAACGTCGCTTTGCTTTACCCGCTGGTAGAGCAGACCCTCGGGGTGAAACAGCACCAGCGGGCCGCGCTCGCAGAACCCGTGGCAGCCCGTGGCCACCAGGTCGATACGGGATGCCAGCTTGTTCTTCTTCAACTCGGCCGTAAAGGCGTCGAAGAGCGGGAACGAGCCCAGGGCCTTGCAGCCCGTTCCGGCGCAGACGGCAATCGTCCGCCGCCGCGAGCTTGCGGTTGACTTCAGCTTCTTGCGGTAATCCGAAAGCTGTTTGGCGCTTTTGAGTGCGGCCATCACTTCTTGCCCTTCTTCTGCATGCCGCCCACCAGGCGGGTTAACCTCGCGGAGGTCATGTTGCCGTTGTACTTCCCGTCGATGATCACCAGGGGCCCCAGCGCGCAGGCGCCCACGCAATTGACTTCTTCCAGCGTGAAGGTCAGATCGGCGGTCGTCTGTCCTGCGCCGATGTCGAGATCGCGCTCCAGCTGTTCCAGAAGGCGTGGAGAACCGCGAACATGGCAGGCCGTACCCATGCAAACCGTGCAGATGTGCTCGCCGCGCGGTTTCAGGTGAAACCCCTCGTAAAATGTGGCCACCTCGAACACCCGGGCCGGGCTTAGCCCGACGTGGCGGGCGGTCATCTGAAGCGCTTTCTGCGGCAGGTAACGAAAGGCGGCCTGGATATCGTGAAGCAGGTTTACAAGCGCGCTGCCGTCATGGGGCGGATAGTTTGCAAGGATCTTGCGCACCCTCTCGGCCTTGATGGGGGGCGCCTTAGTCATTTAGCTGCTCGCTTCCTGGCGCTTGACCCCTGCTTGTAGCCCGCCTCGAAGGCCGCTATGTTTGCCGGGATGAATTTGGCCTTTTTGGCGAACTGCTTCTTGATCATTGCCGCCGCCGCGTCCTTATCGACCACGCGCGTGAAGCCGATGTAGACGCCCAGCATCACCAGGTTGGCAGCCCGCGCCGTTCCGACTTTCTTGGCCAGGTCGTTGGCCGGGATGTAGATCACCGTGCAATCCGGGCGATTGGCCTTGATCGGCACGAGCGTGGTGTTGACGACGATCAGGCCGCCCGGCTTCACCCGCGGGCCGAACTTCTCGAGCGACGGTTGGTTCATGACCAGCAACGCCTGCGGCTTGGAGATATAGGGCGAGCCGACCGGCTTGTCCGAGATACACACGGTCACGTTGGCCGTGCCACCGCGCATCTCGGGGCCGTAAGAAGGCAGCCAGCTCACCTCGAGCCCCTTTTGCATGGCGGCGTACGCCAGCAGCTTGCCGCTCAGCAACATGCCCTGACCGCCGAAGCCGGCCATTAAAACTTCAGTGCCCGCCATCGATCCACTCCTCGCTGAAATCCTCGGGGCTCTTTTTAACACCCAGGGTGTAGTAGGGCAGCATTTCCTTCTCGAGCCATTTTTCCGACTCGCGCGGAGACAGGCCCCAGTTGGTGGGGCAGATCGACAGAACTTCCACGAAGGTGAAACAACGATCCTCTATCTGGTAGCGGAAGGCCCGCTTGATCAACTCCTTGGTGCGAATGATCTCCTTGGGCGAGTGCGTAGATGCCCGGGCCACGAAGGCCGGGGTGGTCAAGGTGCTCAGGATCTCGGCCATGCGGGTGGGGTAGCCGACCTCGGCCGGATTGCGGCCATTGGGCGAAGTGGTGGTGTACTGGCCGGGCATGGTGGTCGGCGCCATCTGTCCGCCGGTCATGCCGTAAACGGCGTTGTTGACGAAGATGACGGTGATCTTCTCGCCGCGATTGGCGGCGTGAACGATCTCGCCCATGCCGATCGAGGCCAGGTCGCCGTCGCCCTGGTAAGTGAAGACGATCAACTCCGGCCGCGAACGCTTGGCGCCGGTGGCCATCGCCGGCGCTCTGCCGTGGGAGGCCTCGAACATGTCGAAGTTGAAGTACTCGTAAGCCAGAACCGCGCAACCGACCGGGGCGATACCCACGGTGCGCTCGCGGACGCCCAACTCTTCGATTGCCTCTCCCACGATACGGTGGATCACCCCATGGGTGCAGCCGGGGCAGTAGTGGGTCGGCTTGCTCGTCAGGCAGGTCGTGTGTGCGAAGATCTTCTTCATCGCGACTTCCTTTTCTTGGCGGGCTTGCTCTTTTTTGTTGCGGCCTCGGGTTTCTTGCCCGCTGCGCCGCCCGGAATCTTTTTCAGCGAGACAAGCATATTCTCCTGGGCTTCGTCGGGCGAAAAGACCACCCCGCCCGCGGTCCCGTAGAAGTCGATTTCCTTGCTGCCCTCGCAGGCCAACTTGACGTCCTCGAGCATCTGACCCATGTTCATCTCGATCACGACCACCCGCTTGGCGCGGTCGATGGCCTGGCGCAAGGCTTCGTAGGGGAACGGGTTTACAGTGATGGGCCTGAACAGCCCGACCCGGATGCCATCCCGGGCCAGATCGTCTATGGCGGTCTTGCAAATGCGCGACATCATGCCGAAGGCGCACACCAGCAGATCGTAGGGCCGCTCGGTGTTGTAGACTTCCCAACGCTTCTCATGCTCGGCGATCAGATCGTACTTGGCCTTGAGCTTGAGGTTTATATTGTTGCACTCGACCGGATCCAGGTAGAGCGAGTTGATGATGCGCTTCTCGCGCCCCTTGCAACCGGTCAGCGCCCAGTCGCCCGGATCCAGCGGCGGCCCGACACCCTCAGAGGGGAATTCGACCGGCTCCATCATCTGGCCGATCATTCCGTCGCCGATGACCATCACCGGGGTGAGGTATTTCTCGGCCAGTTGGAAGGCCAGGATCACAAGGTCGACGGCTTCCTGGACAGATGATGGCGCAAGCACAACAAGCTGGTAATCGCCGTGCCCGCCTCCCTTGGTGGCCTGGAGGTAATCGCCCTGGGCCGGCAGGATGCCGCCCAGACCCGGGCCCGAGCGCATGATGTTGACCAGCACCACGGGCAGTTCGCAGGCGGCGATGTACGAGATGGCCTCGGTCATCAGGCTGATCCCCGGCGAGGACGAGGTTGTCAGCACGCGGATGCCGACGCCGGCCGAGCCGTAGATCATGTTGGATGCCGCCACCTCGCTCTCGGCCTGGACATACTTGCCGCCCACCTCGGGCAAACGCCGGGCCAGGTACTCGGGCACTTCGCTCTGGGGCGTAATCGGGTATCCGAAGAAGTGCACGCAGCCGGCGCGGATGGCGGCCTCGCCGATTGCCTCGTTGCCCTTCATCAGTTTCTTAGCCATGCTCTAGCTCCTGGTTACCGAACGCGTTGGCGCGTAGTTTCGGGTCAATATTGAAAGAACTCGTACTGCGTTCCCTCGACGAAGACCTCGATGGCCACGTCGGGACACGATATGGCGCATAGCCGGCAGCCGATACAGCGTGACTCATCGCTGACCACCGAATATCTGTATCCCTTGGCGTTGAGCTTCTCGGACATTCCCATGATGTCCTGGGGGCAGGCATTAATGCAGCGCTCGCAGCCCTTGCACAGTTCGATGTTTACCTCGATTGCCGGCATCGTCTCGCTCCTTATGGCCTACCGATGGGAACGGCCCTTCCTTCGGGGGTGTTTTTCTTACCCGCCTCGTCCTGCGGGCGAATCCAGGGTGGCAACATGCGGCGCGCCAGGCGAAAAAGCGGCTCTTTGACAGTTGCCAACTCCGGCGCGTCGGCCATTTCGCCCATGGCGGTGACGCATACGATCGGAATCGCGGCCTGCTTGGCCACCTTGGATGCCAGGCGGTAGCCCTCGAGAATGATCTCGGGGGTGGTTTCGTTCATCAAATGGGTGTTGGCGATAAGTCCAGTCACCCGCAGGCGGGAGGCGGCTTCGATCTTGTCAAGCATGTCGAGACAGCCATCGACCGTCTCGGTGAAGGGTCGGCGCGCGTTGATCACCTGCCACAGTTCGTAGGGATTGTCTCCCAAGGCCGGAACCAGGCTGGACACCAACCTGGCGCCCACGTCGTCGCCGCCGACGTCGAAGATGCTCATCCGGCCCTTGGGCGGTGCGAGCATTCCCTTGATCTCGGGCACCACTATGGGCAGGTCGGCCCAGGTTTGTCCCGGGGGCGGGCCCACCACCCGGATGCCGTGGCGCTCCATGATTTCTCTCGCCTCACGGCACCTGAAGTAGGGGTTGACTACGTCGAGATCGGCGATGTCCAGCTTCAGGCCCTCGGCGGCCAAAGCTAAAGCCAAGTTGACGGCGACCTCGGTCTTGCCGGAACCGTAGTTTCCAACCACCATGATCAATGGATGGCTTGGAAAAAACCCGGAATTATGTGACTTTGCACCACTCACGTCGCTGACCCGACTCTTCATAACACCTGTCTGTTTTGGGCGCAAGGGAAAATGGAACAGGGAAAATGGGAGAAGTTGACGCACTGCGTGGTTGCAAGCTTCTTCATATGAAGGTATAAACGCCGCCTGCCTTTGTGCTGACCAGAAAGCGGGGAGCAAAATGAGTCGGGATCTCGAAAAAGAATTCGCTTCGGCCGACAGACCAGACATCGCTTTAATCACCAATCACGGTTACGCAGGGGTTGAGATTCCCTTCGGTGGGGCGCCTGACACCGGTGGGCAGAACATGTATGTCAACTCGCTCGCCCGGGCGCTCGACGCCCTCGGCTACCGGGTGACGATCTTCGCCCGGGGAGGATTCGCCTATTTCGAAAGTGAACGCGTTCGCGAGCAGCCCGAGTATCTCACTTCGCATGTGCGTTACATTTTCGTCCCCGGGGGCGGAGACGAGTTCATCCACAAGGAGGACATAGCCATCGCCCTCGATGAGGAGATCGAGTGGCTGGACGCCTTCATTCGCCGGGAGGCCGAAGACCGCGGCTGCCGGCCCTGGATGTTTTACGAAATAGTCAACACGCATTACTGGGATGCGGCCGTTATGGGTATGCGGCTGGTGGAGCGCTGGCGCAACGACGCAGTCTCCCGGGCGGTGGATGCCTTGCTCGGTGGCGTAGTGTCTGACGAACTGATCGAGAAGACCAAAGACCAGCGCCACTGGCTGGCGCTGGGCGAGGCCCCGGCCTACCACCTGGGCGCGCTGCTAATCGAGAGCGAGGGATCGCCGGCCACGCCCATTATACAGCGGGCGCGCATGGCTGCTTCCAAGTGGGCCGCCGTCCATGGATCTGCAGAGGGTAGCGAAGTCGATCAGCTTGTAGGCGCCGTGGCCTATGCCTTGGCCGATGTCAGAGACAGCATGGCCCCGGCCTTGCATATCCTGGCCGCCGCCGAGGCGTTGGGGATGGCATTGCTCGATCTGGCGCCGGATGTGGCCGAGAGGCTCAAGCGCGATATCGACGCGGTCGAGCGGCATGTCTGGACGCCGCATTCACTGGGAGCGCTCAAGGAGGACAATTTTCGGGACAAGCCGCCCAAGGTGGTCAGGCCGCTCAAGTTCTGCGAGCGGCGGGATCACGAGCGGGCGATCTGCGATCGCACGGCGGCATTCGCGGCTACATCGGCCGAGATTGCCGACCGATTGTTGACCCATTACCACGTGCCACGCGATCAGATCTTCTATTTCCCGCCCTGCGTCGACCGCGGCATCTTCAAGACCTATTCCACAGACGAGCTTGCCGCGACCTATGACTATCTGTCCGGGGTGAGCGGGGTACCGGTCGAGAAACTCAAGGCGGGCCGCATCGTCTTTGAGACCAGCCGCATGGATCACACCAAGCGCAAGGATTTGCTGCTGGACGCCTTCTCCTTCGTAGCCCGTGATCGCGATGACGCTTATCTCTTCATCGGCGGCGGCCCCGAGAAAGAGTTTTTTTGTGAACTAACAGCCCGGCGCGACTCAAAGGCCGAGCTTTCCGGGCGGGCCTTTTTGACCGGGTTCATCCCGGAGGAGTTCATCGGCCCGCTCTTCTCGCTGGCCGACATCTATGCCTCGGCATCTGAAATGGAGGGTTTCGGCATGTCGGTGCTCCAGGCGGCAGCCGCGGGGACGGCGGTGGTCTGCTCCGACCTGGTTCCCTTCGCCGTGCAGTATGTCTCGGAGGACGCCCTGGTTGTCCCGGCAGGCGAGGTGTTCGACTTCGCCCAGGCCATACAGAGCCTGTTGGACGACAATGACAACAGGATAGCGCGCGGCCGGCGGCTGGCTGAGAAAACCAGGGCCTTCGACTGGGAGGCGCAGGCGGCCGCATTTCTCGACTACCTCAGGCAGCGCGAGTTCAGTGTGGCCGCGGGGAGGAAAGAATCATGATCGGAGACAAGCTGGTCATCACAGACTACCACGGGCAGGGTGCGGCCAAGGTGATGGATGCCTTGCGATCGAGGCTGGCGGCCGCTCCCGGGGCCACTTTGGCCGTGAGCGTGGCCGGGGAATCCGGTTCGGGCAAGAGCGAAATCGCCCACTGCCTGGCTGAGCTTGCGGAGCGTGACGGCGGCAGGACTTTCATATTCGGCCAGGACGACTATTTCAAATTGCCGCCGAGATCGAACCACAACAAGCGCCTCGATGACATCTCCTGGGTCGGCCCGGACGAGGTCAGACTCGATCTGCTCGACGAGCACATCGCGTTTTTGAAGAAGAACGCGGGTATTCCCCTGACCAAGCCGCTCGTCTATTTCGAAGAAAACGAAATTCGCGAGGAAGTCATCGAGCCGGGCAGGCTCGACGTGATCATCACCGAGGGCACCTACACCAGCCTGCTCGAGAATGTTGATCTGAGGGCCTTTATAGATCGCGACTATCGCCAGACCAAGAAGGCCCGCCTGAATCGCAACCGCGACCCGGACGTGCAGTTTCTCGAGCAGGTCCTCGAGATCGAACACCAGGAAATATCGAGGCACAAGGCCCGCGCCGACGTGATAATCGAAGCTCCCCCCGAAGAACGATAGTTTTCCAACCAGTATAGCTTTTTAAAAAATATCGTCCGGCTGCAACCCATCCGTTTCATATCCGTCTGAAAAAATGTGCGAACTACGCAAACGATTCAGCGAAAATCGCCGATCGTCGCGGCTGGATTATAGCAAAGACTAGTTTTTACAAGATGTTGCAAGAGTCTGCGGTATGGCGTGAGAATTGCAGTATAAGCAGAAAAAGGAGCCATAAATGAACGACCTTTTGGTATACACGAGACAGTCGCCGCGCTACCCAACCTCCATGTTCGTTCGAACCGAGGGAGCGCGGGACATGCGCGAGTGTCGCGGCAACGTCAGCGCCGGGGGATTTTGTTTCGAAGGGGCCGAGAAGCTCCGGCCGGGAACCAAAGTCGAGGTGTTGTTCAGGGTCCCCGGGGCGGGCGTCTGGCTGAGCGGCGCGGGGGTCATTTTGGGGTGTGTCCAGGGTGATTCGGTACTGGCAATCCGGGGGCGCTTCACCGATTTCGATCTCGGCGATCCGAGATTCCTCGACGGCTGGTTCGACATGATTCACCGGCAACGCAATGGGAAGAGCCATTCCAAATTCGTAGAAGACCCGGACGAGATTACCCTCTACTCGACAACGGTATAATTGGCAGGGCGGGTTCGGGATCGTTTTCGTCTCCGGCTGCTTCCAACAGCGAGCAGACCAGCGATTAACATAAGCAGGAACCCCGCAGGGGTAGGACGGTGTGTCGAGCAGCGACAACCGGTCTCCGCACCGTTCTCGTCGGTCCGCGCCGGATCTCCGCCGTCCCATGCGGAATCGGTGGCACCTGCGTCGACTCCGGCGTCCACTCCCGCGTCTGCCTGGCTGTCCGCTCCCGCGTCCACTCCGGCATCCACTCCGGCGTCTTCAGGCGGCAGATCGTCGACGATTATCTCAACCCAGACGCGGTCGCCGAAGCGGCCCACCCCGTAGTTGTCCATCCGAAAATAGCCGCGGTATGTGCCGGGGGCCGAGGGGGCGGTCATCGGGACGTCCCAGTCATGGGTCTGGCCTGGCGCGACGGTGGCCCCGGCGGGCAGCAGGGTCTGCTCGGCGGCGCCGAAGCTCTCTTCGCCGTCCCGGGTCCAGAGGTAGTTGCCGTCCCGGGTCCAGCTGCTGTTTCCGCTGTTGCGCATGGTCCAGCGCTTTACGAAGTTCTCACCGGGAGCGAAGTGGGTGCCGTCGGGAATCGTCTCTGCGACAAAGGCCGCGTCGTCGACATCGGGCTGGTCGGGGTTGTAGATGAAGCCACCGGTCGCGAAGCCGGCCACACGGTGCTTATCGTAGGTGCCGCAGGGACCGCCCCAGTACTGCTCGGTGGAATCAAAGCTGCCGTCGGGGTAGGCGCTGACTACCCAGCCGACGTGCCCCCAATCGCTGCAGGTGCCGGACGGGTTGCAAACGAAGACAGAGGCATCGTGCGGGTCGTCGCCGGTCGGGTAGCCGTTGCTCGTGGCGTACTCGTCCCAGGTTCCGGCGTCGGTGCACCACTCTAGGGCGCGTCCCCACGAGCAGCAGGCCATGTGCCAGGCGTGCCAGACGCAGTTGCCGCAAGTGCCGTCGCACAGGCAGTAGTTGCTGCGCCCACAGGAGCAGGTGTCCTGTTCGCCGCCGCATTCGGGAACGGCACGCGCGGCCAGGGGCGTAAGCCAAATGAGTGCGCACAGCGCGACGCATAGGCGCGCAGCGCGGCTCATGATCCACCTCCCGGGAGTGCGAGCTTGGCCACAAAGAGCCTGCCGCTTCGCCAGTCTGTGAAAGCCAGCTTGCCCGAGGGCGAGATCGCAGGCTGCATCTCGGTTATCTTGGGCGTGGCGGTCAGGCGCCGTGTCTCGTGTGTTGCAAGATCGAGCATGAAGAGATCCGCGCCGACGATGCCATTATCCGTGCCGCCGTCATCTGCCGCTTGCGGGCGAGTGAAGACCAGGCGCCGGTCGTCCGGCAACCACTCGGGCTGGGCCCCCGGGCCCGAGTATTCCAAAGTCCCGTCGATCCGGACGACGTGCAACTCGGCGACGGGAAGATGCCCGGTGCAATAGGCGACCATCCCGCCGTCCGGGGCAACCGTGGCGCCCCAGGCATCCTCGGCCAGAACGCGGCTCATGTCCCGCCGGCTCACGATCAGGCGGCCGCGGTAGTCGGAGAATGACACCCGGATCCCATCGTCCGAATATAGCAGCTGCGAACCATCGTCGAGGCCGGCAAACGAGTGAGTTATGTCACCAGCGGCGTCCCAACGCGCAGCCCCGCGGAAGGCTGGGTCCAGCTCGTCGATCTTTCCGGTGTCAAGCTGCACGACGTACAGGCCGACGCCTCCTCTGCCCGAAAGCAGCAAGCGCTCGCCGCCCGGCGACCAGCGCGGCGACACCAGGAACCGCCCCTGGCTGTCGATCTCTGTCAGTGAGTCGAGCAGGGCGTCGCTCCCTGTCTGGCAGGATGCAAACAGTGAACATGACAACAGCACCAGGCACACTGAAGAGACTGAGCGCATAGCGATCTCCAGGTTGAGACTCAAATCCTAGTGATATCACAGGACGACCCGCAGGGATATTGTCCTTTTGCGACGCTTTGCATATTATCGGGTGCCGATGCGTAGCTCGTTTGACAACCTAAGATGCATCGCCTTGCTGTGCGGGGTTGTTGTATGCATGCTTACCGCCGGGCGCGCGCCCGGGGCCGGAACTTGCCCGGCAATGTCGGGAGCCGATCCGGCTCTGGCAGCGCGTGACGCAGACGAGCGTCTCGATTTCATTCGCGAGCGTCTGGCCGGCGAGGCCTTGCGGGGGCGGGTCTGGAACGACGCCTGGAGCATCAGCTACGGACTGCTGACAGTCACCCAACTCGTGCTGGTGCCGGTCTTCGAGGACGCCGGCCCGCGCGCGGATCTCTACGTCGGGGCTGGTTCGTCGGCCATTGGGCTGGCTGCCCTGGTTATCCTGCCGCTCGAGGTAATGAGCGACAATGTCGAGCTCGAACAACAACTTTCCGAGAAAGGCGACCAGCCCGACCTCTGCGCCGTGCTGGCCCGGGCCGAAGGCCTTTTACTCAGTGCCGCCGAGAACGAAGATCAGGGGGTGAGCTTCTGGATGCACGCGGCCAGCGCGCTTTTGAATATCGGGGCCGGGCTTATCTTGGGGCTGGGCTTCGATCGCTGGGAGTCGGGCGCGATCAACGCAGCTGCGGGCATCGCAATCGGCGAGCTGATGATCCTCACCCAGCCCGACGCACTGCCGGGAGACCTGCAACGCTATCGCTTGGGAGAATTCGAATCGAGCGGGGACGAGCAGACCGTGAGTTGGGCGCTGCTGCCCGGTTTTTCCAGCTCGGGCGGCGGGCTGCGCTTCGTGCTTTCGTTCTGATCCTGCGATCAAGGCGAATCGAACACCAGATTTATTTCCAGATCTTTCCTCTCGGTCATCGAGAAGGTCAAGGTCAGCACCAGGCCGTTCAGGTCGGTGTTTACCGTGCCCGGGGCCGCGCCGTCCACCTGGGCGTCCTGGAGCGTCCATCCCGTGGGCACTCTGAAATCGAGTCGGTGCTCGAACGGGGCCTTGGCGCTTCCTGGAGCGGCGTCGTAGATCACAGACAGCGTTTTGGTCGCCTGGTTCCATCCCGTCCCGATCACCTCTATGGCTCCCTGAAGGAAATGGCGGTTGTCGCCGATGAACTGTGGGTGATTTTCGATTTCACGCAGCGCGAACACCTGAACGGTGTGAGGAGCCACGGTTCGTGCAAGGGCGCCGCGCAACGACTCGATCACCTCGCCCGTCCAGAATTCCCTGGCGACATAGTCCTTGCCCGGGTCCATGCCCGCTTCGGCCAGGTCGAGCGACAGGGCCCGCTCTGCATCGGGCATCTCGGTGTAGGGATTGGCGGTGAGATCGAAGTTCTGGCCCCAGTTGAACAATGCCACCACGTCGTAGGCCGGCCCTCCTCCGCGGGTATTCAGTCCTTGTGACGGATCGACTCGCATGTGCCAGACCTCGGAGAACTCCCGTTCGAAAAGATCCAGGGGACGCGCGGCCCTTCCGAACACCGGAATCACTCGCCGGTAGTCGTTTATCCAGTCAGGTTCCATTTCCACGATCTTCTCGCCCAGCTTGGCCACTCCACCGGAGAGCCCGATGGCGGTCAACAGGCAGCGGGACTCGTCCGCGGTAAGGGGAGTCACGGTCGGATCGGCGTGCTTGCGGAAGAAGATCAGGTCATGGTTGAAGATGAACATCCGGTTGTGCTGGTAATAGCGCCGGGCGATGATCCTCGCCGCGGGCTTGACTCCCTGGGCCTCCTTGCGCCCGTCGCCTTCGTGCTCCTTCTCCCAGGTCGGCATGGTGTCCAGGTTGGGCCGCAGCGAATCGACGTACCCCAGATTGGGGCCCGCCATGGCCACGGTCAGCCAGAAGGTGTCCCCGGGGCTGCCGCCCGCGTCGACGGCTCCCTGGTCCAGGCCTTCCCGTATGGCTGCCAGCCCGCGGCGGAAGGCTTCTTCGCGTGTCACCGTCGGATCATGGTAGTTGGTGCCTCCCAGCGCCCAGTATCCGAAGTCGGTCTTGATCCAGCGGTAACCGTCGGACCGTATCTTCCGGAAACGGTCCCTGAGCCAGTCGAGCACCTCCGGATGGCTGAGATCAAGCACCGGGCTTCCCCCGGTGGCCAGCGGGACCTGGTCTGGAAACCAGCCGTCGTCGACGTGGTCCTGGTAGGTCTGGGAATTCTCCGACACCTGGAAGATTGCGATCCAGACCCCGGGGATCAGGCCCTGGTTCTGGATCTGCTGGCTGAGCCATTCGGAGCCGTCCGGGAACCGGTCTTCTCTCCAGTCCCAATCGCCGTAGTTATACTCGTACCCGTCGTCCATCTGGAACCACTCGCCGCCGAAGTCCTTGAACTCGGTGGCCATGGCCTCGATGTTGTCCGCCATGAGTTGCTGATCGATGGCCGTCCCGTATCCGCCCGACGAGCCCGATCCGGTCCAGGAATTCCACCCGGTCGGTACCCGGTGATCGGTGCCGCGTTCCGGCCACAGTTTGATTCCGTTCCAGGCCTTGACCGCGTCCGCGTAGGCCTCCAGGCCCTCGAAGGGCTCCTGGGTGGAGGGAAGAACCCAGATGGGACCCGCGCTCAGCTGCTCTCCGGGTTCGAGCGGCTTGCCATTGTACATGTAGGGGAATTCAGCCGACCAGTAACTGAAGGCAGTTCGATCGTTGGAGGTCCGGGCTTCGTCGGCAACGAAAGAGGTATTGAACATGGGCGACGAATACTCGTAGTCGAGCGAACCGGCGACGAAAGTCCGGCCGCTGGCCAGGTCCTTGATGGCGTGGTTGCAGTTGCTGATCGAATGTCCTTTCTGGTAGCCGTGGATGTAGCCCAGCAGGCTGGTCTCACCGGTCTCCTCGACATCTCCCGGCACCAGGTCGACAAAGAAGTCGAACAAGAAAAACGAACCGGTCTCCAGAATGCGGTGATTGGACGGATGTTCGCCCAGCCAAAGGCCGCCTCGCCGTTCGGCTTCGACCTTGGCCGGAACCAGGCGGGCCAGGACGATCGGTTCGGTCCCGTTGTTTGTGGCCTGGACGGTTGCGGTGAAGAACGGCCCATCGCTGTAGGCGGACAATAAGAGAACCAGATCCGGAGAGCCTTCCAGTCCGCGGAAGGTGATCTCGCCGCGCTCGGCGGCTCCCAGTTTGTCGCTGCTCACCTCTTTGGATCCCGCCCGGACGAAGTCGTCGGTGGTGCGGAAGACAACCGGTTCCAGCGTGCCCGGGATCCCGGTTTCCACCTCAGCGAAGGCATTTTCCAGAATGAGGGTTCCGTCATCCAGAGAGACGTCGTACCGGCCTTTTTCCAGATCGAACTTCACCTCGAAACCCGAGCCCGAAAGCGTGATGTATCTTTCGTCCCCGGTTCCGGGCTGGTCTTCCGAGCAAGCCTGCATAAAAAGCACTGCGATGGCTACAACACCGACATACAAACATCTGCTCAATCTCATCGCAACTTCTCCTGTCATCTATCCATCGTCGTTCAAAGGTCTGGACCTATCAGATTGTGGTAACGCCCCAGCCAGTAGGCAATCAGGTAGAGTGCGGACGGCAGGCAGCATGCTATTTCCCCTGATAGTAACGATCACAATCTATCAGGGGTGACTGGCCAGGTAAACCCCTGCTGTTTTTCCACTGGTCAGGCACCGATGGCGCGCGTGGATTGCTCGTTGTTGCTTTCCATTGCAGCCGGCGACACCACGACACTTGAGCCTCCCTGGATTCCGATGGTGTGTATTTCAACCGGGAGTTGGGGGACAGCCATATTGCGCGCCTCGACCACTGCATGTGTGATCCCGCCGCAGCACGGCACCTCCATGCGCAGCACTGTGATGCTTCGCGGATCGCAGCTGGCGAATATTTCTTTGAGCTTGTGTCGATAAAGATCAATGTCGTCGAGTTTGGGACAGCCGACCAGCACCGTGCGGCCTTGCAGGTAGCGCGAATGAAAGTCGGGAACAGTGAAGGGCACGCAGTCGGCGCAGATCAGGAGATCTGCTCGCTTGAGAAACGGCGCCCCCACCGGTACGAGCTTGATCTGCACCGGCCAGTGCGAAAGCGCCGACTCGGGCATGGTCGCGGTCGATTGCTGGAATGCATCGCGGGTTTCTACGGGCTGCCCGGAAAATTCCGTATCGGCTCCGGGCGTGAAGATACGCACCGCCGAGCCGGGACATCCACAGGGCAAATCGATCGGCTTGGGTAGTGCAGGCTCTTTTTCCTCCTGCGACTTTACATCGGCCAGACGATCGGCGACGGCCTGTTCGTCGAACTCCCCGGCCTCTCGTTCTTCGATGGTGATCGCGTCCTGGGGACATTCTCCAAGGCACGCGCCCAGCCCGTCGCAGTACACCTCGCTCACCAGTTTGGCCTTGCCGTCGATGATCTGAAGCGCCCCCTCGGCGCAGGACGGCACACAGACACCGCAGCCGTCGCAGAGCTCCTCGTCTATTCGCACTATTTTTCTGAGTGCCATTTTCAATCCTCCTCAGAATTACGTTGATTCGCCTGTTCTCTCCCCCCCCGACTATTCGCAAGAAGAGTGCCAGCCTGGCGTCGCCCGGGAATATGCTGTATATTCAGTTAGCTACGCGCATGTTCGAGTCATCGGGCGCGTAGCCGCGACTTAATATTCATGAGACACAATGTCTCGCGATACAACTTATCCGAGGGGACTCTCTATTTATCTACGGGATCGAAACGGCCGTTGTCGTCGACGTCTACCTGGATGGCATTGGTCATGCCGACAGGGCGGCAGCCGCGAAAAACGGGATCCAGAGTTGCGCCTTTTTCAGCGTAGGCCACTGCGGCGTACCAGGTGTCGACGGTTGGCGAGACGCTCAGCTGTCCGTCGTAACGCACGGCGGGGTGAGCAGGGTCCAGCACGCCGGGTGACGCGAGTTCGAGGTTTTCTATCGTCTGGCCGTTGGCGATCAGATCGAGCTTCGAGGCCGGAACCCAATCGGCGGCCTCGACATGTACATTGACGTTTAGCGGGCCCGGCGACGAGAGCAGGTCGCCCGGGTGGCTGCCTGCGATCTCGATGCTTACGAATATGCCGCCGCCCACCAAGGCACGGCGTTGTTTCAGGTTGGACCAGATCTGGTCGAGATCGACGTTCTTGGGATCGTCGCTCGACGACACCACCAGGGTGCGGCCGAAACCCGCCTCTGCGTCGCGTTGGTGCGCGTCCGAGACGCCGACGGCGGTGCGGAAGACACCCTGGTTGTTCATGGCCGACCACAGCGGAAGCACTTTCTCGAGCATCAGGTTGACGTCGTTCTTGTTGAGAAGCTCGATGGTGTCGAACTCGGTTGAGAACTTGTCTGTGGGCAGGCTGTCCAGGCGAGGCATTGCGTCCGGCGGATCGAAGCCCATGTATGAAAACCAGGCGTTGTACGACAGCGGGTGGGCCGCGTTGATCACCTTGGCTCCCAGTTCGCGGACTTTGGGCCAGATCTCAGGGAACTCCAGGTGACGCACGAAGCGGCCCTGCTCGTAAAACGTCCAGGGAACTTGCCAGTAGATCCAGCCGACAGGATGGCTGGGCATGGGAAAGACCGTGCAGTGTCCGAAGTGGGGCGAGACTTCGTTGCCGGTCACCGCAACCAGCCACTGGTCGAGATCGAAGGCCAGGCGTTTCTTCAGGTCGTCTATGTAGGGAGTGAAGTCGGTCGAGCAATCGTGATCGGTGATCACCACGATCTCGACCCCTTCGGCCAGGTTTGAGGCGATCTTGTCCTCAATGTCGTAGGTCGAATCGATCGAGCGCGTGCAGTGAGTGTGCAGATCGGCGGCGACGTAGCCTGTTGTATCAACCTGGCGGGTCAGGACGCCCGCCACATCGATTGTCTGCCCGGCTACAGTCGTGACGTTCTGCCTGTGGATGTCATATTCCCAGCCGCGCGACAGCGTGACCGTCCAGTCGCCGACCGGGACGACGAACGAGCCCTGGCCGCCGGCTCCGAAGTTGAGCGAATCCATGTCTACCGGGGCGCTCATGGCGGCGTCGTGTCCGGACTGCAGCGATAGCTTGCACGGTAGCGGGCCGCCGCCTTGGTTGCTGCAGCGGTAAGCCAGCCGGGCGGCTTCTGGAATCGTCAAGGGCACGGGCACGGTCTGCCCGGCCGCAAGCGTTACGGGATCAGATGAGATCTCCGGGCGGCCGGCCGGTTGAACACGCAGCCTGTAGTCGCCTGGCGGAAGCTGCATCTCAAAGGAGCCCTCGGCGTCGGTATATGTCTGGTCGATTACGTCGCCGGCGGGCTCGGGCTCGCGGGAGGCAATAACAGAAAGACCAGCTTGAAGCTTGCCGGAGCTATCAACAACTGCTCCGGCGAGCAGGCCGCTGTCAAGATCACCCTTGTAGTCATCCAGGATTCTCAGGCAGGCGTCCAGGCCACCTGCGCCCACCACCAGGATGCGTTCGGCCACCAAGGGGTCATCAGCGCCGCTCTCTGGAGGAGCGCTGCCTTCTACCACTTTCAAAAGGGCCACCTCGTGTAGTCCGAATGTGGCCTGAATGCCTCCGGAGGCTCCGGCATAAAGGTTGCAGCCGTCGGGGGCGGCGCCGGCCAGGTAGTCGTGTTCGCCCGACGGGATGCCGCTGCCTGTGAAATTGCTGCCGGGTACGAAGTCGCTGGTCGTGTCGCCGTTGAGCACCACGTCTCCGGCGTCGAGAGCGACAGCGGCGCGAGCGCCGGTCGTGATGCTGGTGCGGATGCGCAGGTATTCGACATCCGGTTCGAGGATGTAGTCATGAACGATGCGCAGATCCTTGGGCTCGATGGCCCCGTCAATGGCGGCGTCCAGTTCGGGAATGCCCTGATCGCGGCCGCTGATGCGCACGATTGCCGCCTGGCCGTCGCTGCCGTCGGCGATTACTTCTGCCTGCTCGGGAAAAAGCGTCAGCATGCCCAACTGCGGGAAGATCTCGGCCAACCTGTCGCGCCCCGGCTCTCCCACGGGCCGCACGATATCGGCGTCCAGCAGGCTGCCCCCGTAAGGGCCCCAAGCGCGCGGCTGGTCGATGTTCTCGATGATGAAGGCCGCCCGGCTGTTATAGAGCTTGAAGTCTCCGATCCAGCCCTGGGCCTCGGGCCCGCCAATCAACTCGCTCTCGGCTGCGATCACCCCCGCGCGCACCTGGCCCGGACCGAGACGCTCGTCCAGTGGTGCCCCCGGACCGTTTGTCGAGCAGGCGCACGCGAGAACGGCGCTTGTTGCCATGAAGACTGCTATCCTGCTTGCCTTCATGGACCGGCCTTCTTCCATCAAGGCACGAAGCGCACGCGCCGCTCGGCGTTTTGCACAACCTCGGCCTCTTTGAAGAATAGCGGCGGGGCCTCGTTCTTGCGCCAGAGTTCGGCGTCGTCGGCATGGTGCGGGTCGGCGGGATCCATCGCCTGCCCGCCGGGGCGGGCGTTGCTGACCTTGGGCCCGTCGGGGGTCATCTCGATCACCGCCCGCTGCTGAGGCCCGGAGTGATACTGGAAGTCATTGGTGCTCCACAGGCCGAAGTTGGAGGCATCGACGCCGAAGCTGTCTCCGTGGCGCGGGAAGCCGTCGGGGAACTGTTGATCGCCGTCGGGTGGGATGGAGAACGTCTCGCCAAACAAGCCCGAGATGTCCGCGAAACGCACCGTGTGCAACTTGCCCCACAGCCAGCCTTGCATGTCTGTGCCAAGTTTGCCGGTAAGGAAGTCGTGTGCTCCGAGCATTGCCCGCAGAATTCGTTCGTCGCGCGACTCGCTGACGTTGAGCGTATCGAGATCGTCCCACAGGACGGTGTCGCCCAGGGCCGCATCGTAAGTGTTGAGCTTGGTAGGCTCGAGCATGGCCCACTCGATAGTCTTGGCGGCGATCCTGTCCACCGGACGCTCGCCGAGACGGGCAATCTCGTCGTCGAGGGCCAGGTGAAGCAGGCGCGTGATCGATGCATTGAAGATAGTGGTGGCCACGCTATCGGCTATCTCGTCGGCCGAAGGAGTGCCTTCGACCGCTGCCGGCGTGTGCATGCCGTCCCAGGCGGCCAGCCTGTCGCCCATGGCGGCGATGTCGTCGAAGTCGGCCCCAATCTCGGTCACCACCGCCGTCAGGTCGGCGTGTGTGCCGGGCGTGGCGTGCTCTTCTTTTGCGCGTTCGACCGCCGCGGTCATCACCGGAGCCAGTCCGACCCCCAGCGGCGAGCGGTCGTCTCCCTGCAGCCCGGCCATCTCGTCGCGCGTCACGCCGCCGCGCGAAGTGAGTTCTGAAAGCACCGAGTCGACGCGAGCGTTACGGTGACCAAGATCGAAGTCCCAACCGATGTAGTAGGCGTCGTTGAAAGGGTCGCCGTCGGCGGTCACTCCGACCTCGTCCTGGTTGGCGGTCGACATGTAGCCCTTGGCGGGGTTCAGGTCGTGGGGGATGTAACGATCGGAAAGATCCTCGCCGGTCCACTCGTACTCGCCCGTCCCGGGCAGCACGAAGCAGGGGGCGTAGCCTGTGCCCGTGGCCGGATCGTAAGTCAGCGCCCGTGGATCGCGGATGGGAATGCGCGACTGTGTCGTCCAGAAGATGTCTCCGTTCGAGAGCGCCACCATCCAGTTCTGGGCGCCGGCCTCGAAATCGTCGAGCGCCTGCTCGACTTCATCGACTGTCGCGGCCTTGTTCATGCCCCAGACTGCCTTTAGCTCGTTGGAGATCTCGAATCCCACCCAGCGTCGCGAGAGGGCCTCGGTTCCGCCCGGTTGATGGGTTCCGGGTATGATCGTGCCGTGGTGCGGAACGACCTCGATCTCGACTGTCTGGCTGTCAGCGCCCATGATATTCAGTTGCTCTTCGATCTTCTGGATAGGCACCTGCTGCCCGTTGAAGAGCACCGTATCGGGATTGCCGCCTGCGCCCGGCGTGATCGTCTCCTGGTAGACATCCTCGACGTCGAAGTTGGCGACCGTCAGTCCCCAGCCGATGTTGTCGTTGTAACCCAGCAGAATGCCGGGCGTGCCGAACAAGCCCAACCCCGCCACATTCAAGTCGCCGCCTGCGCGCTTGGTGTTCAGGTGGGCATACCAGAAGAAGTTTGGGCTCTGCAGAGACAGGTGTGGATCGCTCATGACCATCGGGTTGCCGCTTTCAGTCTTGGAGCCCGAGACCGCCCAGTTATTCGATCCGCCCCCCAGGCCCTTATAGGCCGGAAGGTAACGCTCAAGCCACGAGTAGTAGTCGAGCGCCCGTTGCAACACTCCTCGCGAGGGCAGTTTGGCCGGCCGCGGATCGCTCAACGGCTTGCGCGGCTCCCAGAAGGCCCGCGAGCCCGAGTCGCTGTCGAGGTTCGGGAAGCCGTCGCGCGAGAAGACTTTCTCGGCCGGTTCGAAGGGCCACAGGTCGTGCAACATGCCGGCCCGCGCGGCCAGCGCAGGATCCTGCGAATCGGATGGAAACTCGTCGACGACGGCCAGGCGGGCGGCGGTCAGGGAAACTTCCTCGGAGGCCGTCTTGGAAAGATCGTAGGTCATGTAGCGCGCGATGCACAGCGTGTCGGTCGGCGTCCAGTCGGCCATCTTGTCGACTGGCAGGATGCCGCCCATGCCTCCCGGCAGGTCGGCCGTGCCGGCCTTCAACTCGGCGATGTAATGGTTGATCCCGTCGGAGAAGGCCTGCATGCTCAACAGCGTGGGATCGTCGTCGGCCAGCGAGGCTCGGATGGCCTTTGCCATACGGTGAAAGCCGAGCTGGCGCGCGCCGATGTCCTGGTCGAGCAGCGACGGGGAAAGCACCGGAGATATGATCTCGGTCATCGTGCCCTGCAGGCCGCGCCGAAAGAACTCTAGCTGCGCCATGCGATCGCGGGCCATCAGGTAGCCCTCAACCTCGAGCACGTCATGATCGCTTCCGGCGTAGATGTGGGGCATGCCGCGGGTGTCGGTTACCACATCGACCGGCCCTGAAAGTCCGCCGAGGGTCATCTCGGCGTCGATCGGCAGGCTCTCGATCTTGCCGCTGTTCTCTCCGCCGCCACAGGCGGCAATCAGACAGGTGGTAATGACCATGGTCATGGCCGAAATGATGGTTTTTGTCATCTTTGATTCCCCTTTTTCTTGAGCTTGTCTAAAAAGTCGCTTGGACCGAGCATTATCAGTAAATCACTTTCTTTAATCTTGAATGCAGCCTTGGGAATTAGATCGAGATGATCGGGAACCGACTCCTTGATGGCCACTACCTGGACGCCGAAACGGTTGGTCAGGTCGAGATCCTTGAGCGACTTGCCGATGAACTCTTCAGGAGGCGACAACTCGATTATCCCGTAGCCCTCGACGACGGGCAGGTATTCGAGCATGTTGGGGTTGTGCAGCTTCTCGGCCACCGACACGGCCAAGTCGCGCTCGGGGAAGTAAATTCCTGTTACTCCCAGCTTCTGCAGCACCCGCTCGTGGGCCTCGCCTATAGCCATCGTCTGCACCCGCTTGAGGCCCAGTTCCTTTAGGTTCAGAGTCGCCAGGATGGACTGTCCGATGTCCGAGCCGATGCATACCACGGCCGCGTCCATCTGGTGGACGCCGAGCGAGCGCAGCGCCTCCTGGTCGGTGGCGTCTGCCACCACGGCCTGGCTGACGTCGTCCTTTATGTTCTCCACCCGCTCGGGCACGGAGTCGATGGCCATAACCTCGTGGCCCTTCTTGGAAAGGTTGATCGCCAGGTAGTGTCCGAAGTTTCCCAAGCCGACAACGGCGAACTGAGCCATCTCTCACCTCATCCCACCAGGATGGATTCCTCGGCGTAACGGTAACGGCTTACCTTGCGCCGGCTGATGGCCATGGCGATCACCAGCGGCCCCAACCGGCCTACGAACATTACCAGAGTAATTGCCAACTTGCCAAGCGTGCTGAGAGTTCCGGTCACGCCGGTGGAGAGACCGACAGTGCCGAAGGCGGAAACAGTCTCGAACAGGATCTCAATTGATTTTCCCCGGCTGGCCGCGTGCGAGACGCCGCCGATCTCGGTCATCAGCAATATCAAGGCGGCGATGATAACCACGGAACCGCTGATTATGAAAATACCGATGGCTCGCGACATGCTCGCTTCTGAAATGCTGCGGCCGAAGATCTGCGGCCGCTGGTGACCGCGCAGGCGTGAGAGGCCCCAGACGGCCAGGGTGGCGAAGGTGCCTGTCTTGATGCCTCCGCCGCACGAACCGCTGGAAGCGCCGATGAACATCAGCACCAGCAACAAGAAAAGAGTCTCGTTGGCGATTTGCCCGATCGGCAGCGTGTTGAAACCGGCGGTCCTGGCAGTCACCGACTGGAAGAAGGCCGCCAGCAGGCGCTCGTGCCAGGGCAACCCCTGCAGCGTGTTGCCCCACTCCATGAACAGGATCAAGAGCGTGCCGACCACGATCAGCGCTGCGGTGGTTGTCAGCACCAGCTTGGTGTGCAGGCTCAGGCGCGTCCAACCCTTGCGGCGCAGTGGGTTGTTATGCGTGGTCTCGGCCAGCACGACGAAGCCGATGCCCCCGGCGATGATCAGCCCGGCCACCACCAGGTTGACGATCCAGTCGCCGCGGTAGCCGACTAGGCTGTCTGCGAAGGGCGAGAAGCCGGCGTTGCAGAAAGCCGAGACGGCGTGAAACACGCCCAGGTAGATACCCTTGGCCGGGCCGTGATCGATCGAGAAACGCGCAGACAAGATGATTGCGCCGATACCCTCGATCATGAAGGTGAAGCGCATCACATCCATGATCAGCGAAAGCAAATTCTGGTGTCCGAGGGCGGAAATGCTCGTTTGAACCGCGGCGCTGCCGGTCAGGCTGGGCCTGCGACCGGTGGCCACTAAAAAGGCCGTCGAGAGCGTCATGATGCCCAGGCCGCCTACCTGGATCAGCAAAAGCACCACTAATTGGCCGAAGAGGCTCAGGTGCGTGCCGGTATCGACGACAATCAAACCGGTGACGCAGGTGGCCGAGGTCGAGGTGAAAAGCGAGTCAATGAATCCGAGCGGCTGGCCGGGCGAGGACAGCGGCAGGCACAAAAGGACGCTTCCGGCCAGGATGATGAAGGCGAAGGCAGCCACCGACATGCGGGCCGGTGTTAGGAGAGCCCTGGGAATGATGCCTTTGATGCTCATGGGAGAACCCGAGAAATCGGTTACATGTCCGCGTCGATGAAGCCGTAGTAGCGGCCCATCCAGTAGGCCAGCAGGTAGTCACCGGGCGGCTTGACGCGGCTAAGATCCTGGCTGCAGCCGTCGAGATCGTAGGGATTGCCCCACCACAGGAAAGTCCCCGGGCAACGCTCGGCTACCTGGCGCGCGTATGAACCCAGTTCGCCGCCCAGGCGATCGGTGCATACAGGGTCGCACTTTCCCGCCGGACAATCGAGATCGGGCACGTGCTTCGAGGCGGGGAACTGGCGCAGCATACAGATCCCGTTTTCGACCGCGGCCACGGCCGGGCCGTCGGAGTTTGGCCCGAGCGCTTTCTGAGAGGCGTAGATGAAATCGAACCAGGCGTTGTTCTGATCGGCCACCGGGCGCGGGGTGTCGGCCGGGGCGAAGGCCTGGTGCTCGAGGTGATTCTGGATAAGCGCGCGCAAGGCAGGATCGTGCTCGAACCAGATCAGGTTGTGCAACGAGGCGAAGTGCATCGAGATGTTGTTCCAGTTGGACATGCACGAGTCCGTGCCGACGTAGAGGCCCGAGTTGTCCAGGTAGTCGGTGTAGGGCCGCGGCGTCTCGGTCGGGCTCTGGATGCAGTCGATCTGGCCGTGCTGCTGCAGCAGGCAGCGCGAGTAGAAATCGCTGATGTCTTGGTCGCCCGTGGCCTCGGCGCAGATCTTGATGAACTCGAGCGCCATGGCGGCGTTGAAGCCTGGGAAATTGTCCAGAGCCATGGCGTACAGCCGGCCGTGCTCGACCGATCGCGAGTCCCAGTCGTGGATCTCGAGGCGCGTGGTTACCAGCATGTCACCGATCTGTTGCAGCATGTCGCGGACGGCGGTCTGCACCTCGCCGTCGTCGACCAGTTTGAAAACCGCGCCCAGGGCGAACATGTGCCCGGCGTACTCGTCCTGGCTGACGTTGTCCAGCCAGCAGTAGCCGGCGTAGTCGCCGAGGCCGCAGTGATCGGTCGTGACCCACTCGATCGTGCCCGGGTCGGTCACCTGGACGCAACCGTCCTGGCCCACCTTGACCCACTGGTTGTCGTCCTTTTCGACGTCCGGCACGTAGCGCGCGGGATCGGCCGGGCACTCGATGCCGGGGATGCCGGGCGGGATGAATTGGCGGGTGAACAGGCCGGGTACTCCGGTGATGGCCATGCGATCGCGCTCGCCTTCCAAAAGCAGCTTGATGGTCGTAAGCGCCTCGGCATCTTTGGTGGCGCCGTAGCGGAAGGCCTCGGCCGCCAGGTAGAGCGCGCTCCACAACCCGTCGTTCTCGCCGCTCAGCCAGCTTTCAACGTCGGCGTAGCCGGCCTGCGATTCGGCAATGCCGTCTTTGAGCAGCACCCCGCTTGCCCACTTGAGCCCGGGGTGGATGTGCAGGCGCCGGGAAATATCTTCGTAAGAGATCATCTTGTCGTGAAGGCTCTCGGGCGTGGCCAGGGGATCGTCAAGACAACTTGAAAACTGTGGTGAGCCGTAGCGCCATGGGTCTACGCAAGCTGCCTGCTCGCATAGCTGGCCGCGCTCGCGCATGCACTCGATGGTTTGCCAGTGGCCGTTTTGGCAACCGGTCAGAACGAAGGCATCGTCCGAGCAACTGAATTCACCAGCCGCGCACTCGCCCGGCTCTGAGTTTCCGCAGGCCGCGCAGGATGCGGCGAGGGCCAAAGCGAAAAGCGCGCAGATGGCCGAACGTGTCATGATTGCGCCTCCTCAGGGATCCGGCACGTCCATCATGTGGGGCGTGTGCCGCAGCCAGGAGGTGTCCAGGTGCCCCTCGCGGATCAAGTCGGCGCATGTCGTATCGTCGCTCACGCGCATAAGGCGAAAATAGGTGCGATCGACCTGCTCGTGGATCTCGGTCGTCGTGTCGTAGACCAGGTTGGGGGTGGAGGCCGAGATCACTAGTTGCTCATTCTCGATGGTGGACAGGCCGCGGACGTGATCGGCGTCGAGGATGATGCCGTGGTAGGTGCCCTTCCAGCGTTGCACGTTGTAGATCTCGCCGCGCAAGACGCCGTCCATGAAGGTCGTCATCGCCACGTGACCGTCCTCGTCCTGGTCGATGAAGCGCGGGTCGTTGGGATCCGCGTCGTAGTCGTGCCGATCGGGAAGGGGGTCGTTCAGCGGGTCGTCAAGCACGCAGCCGCGCACCTCGACCGACTGGGTAGTCTCGAACGGGTCTCCGGCATTGGCCGAGGTTATCCGCGTCGTCTGGGTAACGAGGGGCAAAGAGTGCAGGTAGAAGTTGGGGATCAGCACCCAGGCCAGATCGTTGAAGGGCTGGTCCGTGTCGATGAAGTTGATCAACTGGATCTCGCAGACTTTCTCCTCGAGTTCGAGCGTATCATCCTGGTTGTGCGAGATCTTGACCAGAAACAAGTTAGCCGAATAGGTGTTCTGCTTGGTGACCAGCGGCAGGCCGAGGGTCACGACGCCGATCTCCATGCGCATGCCCCATACGCCGCTGAAGGCATGGGCCGGGCTGGTCGCCGGGCCGTCGCCGAAGTCGATCTCCGGGCCTTCGACACAGACGCTTTTTTGCCCGCCCGCGCATACAAAAAGGCCCGTCTTGGGATCTGCTTGCTTCTCGCAGTCGCACACGAAGCTGAAGCCGAGTCCCTTGCACTGCGCGTCTCTGGAGCAGGCCGTCGGCGGCAACTCTCCCGGCGGGACCCATTTTTCCCAGCCCTTTTCGAGGCACTGTCCCACCGGGGTGCAGGAGAGATCTTCCTCGTAGCCCAGGCAATCGTTGTCGTTGCCGCAGTGGGCGCCGCAGGTCCCGGCGCAGACGTCTCCGCTGGCCTCGCCGTAAGGGCAGACCTCATCGCCGCCGCAGTGGGCTTTGCTCTGGAAGCAGACGCCGTTGCAGAATCTGCCCGCGCCGCAGTCCGCATGACTAGAGCAGCGCTTGCCGCCGTCCGGTTCGAGGCACTGGCCGTAGCGGTTGCAGATGAAGCCCTCCCTTGCTACGCAGTCGCCGTCGCTGTCGCAGTCGTCGCCGGTGAGATTGCAGCGGCCCTGGTCGCAATACTCGAGACAATCGGCCCTGGTGCGGCATTCCGACCAGCAGCGGCCGTCGGTGTTACAGAAGCGCCCGACACCGCAGTCGAAGTAGCCCACACAAGCGTGGTAGCCGAGTTGGCTCTCGTCCATGGGCGTGCCGCCGGTCGACGAACAACCGCAGGCGGCCGCCAGGGCGTAAAGGAGTAACCACGTTCTTTGCATGCCGTTCTCCCTGTCTGGTTACGCAGTCAGCCTGACTTTTCGCGCCATAGATGTCAAGGGAAAGGCTTTACGATTCAGGTTGGCAGAAACGACCAGCAGGAGTAGTATCGTGCAAATAATGAAGGAGGTGCGCTCATGAAAAAGGCGGCCCTGTTGCTCTTTTCATTGGTTTTCGTAATCGCGGGTTGCAGCTCGAAGTCGAGTGAATGCTCAAGCCCATGCGAAAAGGCCGACGACTGCGGCGCCGGTCAATATTGCAGCGCTCAGGGCTGCTGCGAGACCGGCTGCGCCTCGAACGCCGACTGCACAGACAGTATATGTAACCTGGCGACCCACCAGTGCCAGGGCAGCGACAATGACGGCGAAGACGGCGGCGATGACGGCGGCCAGGATGGGGGAGTCGACGGCGGCTCCGACGCCGGTTCTGATCCCGGCCAGGCCGACCCGGGGCCGGGTGACCAGGCGGCAGACGCCGGGGGCGATGCCGAGTGCCAGGCGACTCACGACCGGCAGCTAGGCGAGGCCTGCGACTGCGACGACGAGTGCCTGGCCGACTATCCCTTTTGCTTCGCCGACGTGATGAACGATTCGGGCCCGCTCTACTGCACCGTCCGCGACTGCACCCCGGGCTCTTGCCCGACCGGCTACCAGTGTAACGATTTTTACACCAGTGCCGACCCGCCCCAGCCGCCCTTCTGCCAGAAGTGCCTGGGAGGCGCTCCGCGCGGCATGGGCGAGGAGTGCCTGTGCGACTCAGACTGCGGCCAGGATGCCCCCGACTGCTTCAAGGACCTCACCGACGACACGGCACTGGCGATGTGCACCATCACCGGCTGCACGATTGGAAACGGCGACCAGTGCCCCGGCAGCTACGAGTGCTCGCTGTCGATCGACATGACCCAGCAGGACAACCCGGTCATCAACTTCTGCAAGGCCTGCGACCCGGGCGACCATAGCCTGGCCGAGGGCTCGGAGTGCGGCTGCAACAAGGACTGCGCCGGCACGGCCATCTGCACCAAGGACATCGGCTCGCAGGATCCCAAGAAGTGCGTAATGTGCCTGGGCGGAGAACCGCGCGGCTTCGGAGAAACCTGCGAGTGCGACTCCGACTGCGGCACCGACTACCCCATGTGCCTGGTCAACGCCAACTACTGCTCCGTCCTCGGCTGCCTCGACGATCCCAACATTGTATGCCCCGCCGGTTCGACCTGTACGGACGTCTTCGGGGTCTTTTCCTACTGCAAGAAGGACTGAGCGTTAAAACCGACAAATACGGTGTTTGAAGCCTTTGTCTAGGGGGTCATAAGCGTGATTCATATTTTACGCGAACGGGCGACAAAGAAGCAACTTGAAGAAATGCTTCAAGAGCTTGAATCGTATGTCAAGTTTGCGGTTGATATCAGCCAAAAAGTGGCTGCCGGGGGCGGAGAACTTCATGCGGATTGTGAGGAAGTTTTACTGGAGCAGGGCAGCAGACAACAGGACATTTGGGGGGCGGACTGGATTCCCGCAAGCGGTCAGGTTACTTTTGAAGCATTGATCAATATTCGTTCCGCGCAGGACAATCCCTCAATGGAAATCCAGAGCGATTCGATCAGGCAGAAGGTAGAGAAAATCATTCGTCGTCTCGTGGAGGGGACTTGAACCGGTTTGCTCATCGCAAGGAACGGTTTTTACATGATTCAAACGCGGTTCGCTTGGGTAACATTGCTGCCAATCTCGCGCGGATAAAGTCGTTCTCCAATAATCCCGCCAACCAGGCAGCGGTCCGGGACCTTCTCGGAGAAAGCCGCTATTTCATCGAATGGTCGGCGGCGGAGCTGGAGTTGAAACAACAAATTTTCTTGCGACTTCTGATGAGAAGGCTGACACGCTGGATGCGTACCCAGCATTACTGGAACAGCTCGCCGCAATCGCGCCTGCAGCTTTCCATGGAAGCTGGAGTATGGTCTGAAAGGATTCTAGCTCAGTCAAGATTGGTTACAGGAGAATAACTCTCTCCGGATCAGGGGCCTGGCAGCGCGACCTCGCGGGCAATGTCATCCTTGGTTCCGGCCAGCCCGGCCGCAACAAACAACACTATCCACTTGCGCCTGGTCATCTCGTATAACCCCCCTCAGCGGCCCGGTATTTGTATGCTGATCTTTTTGTTGCCGGCGGCCTTTACTGCTTTTCGGTATTGTTGCGCGGCTTTTTCGCACGAACCGAGCTTGAGATAGACTTCCGCAAGGTGTACCAGCATGTCCCCGTCATTCGGAACGAGTTGGACGGCTTCTTCCAGTTCTTTACGCGCCTTTTCGTACAGGCCCTGTTTGTAAAACAGCCACCCCAGTGAATCGATAAAAAATCCGTTTTCTGGCTCGATGGACAACGCCTTTCTGATAAGGCGTTCGGCCTCCCCGAGGTTCTTGCCCTGTTCGACAAGGGCGTAACCGATAAAGCTCATAGCCTTGGCGTTATCGGGATCTGACTTCAGTATGCGGCGCATCATCGCAATGGACCGATCGGCCTTGCCCATCTGCCGGTAGACTTTGCCTAGGGCAAAGAGAATCGAAGTGTTGTTCTTATCCCTGGCCAGGGCCAGCAATAATATCTCTTCGGCCTGCCTGGGCCTGCCGATTTGGGCAAGCACGAGAGCCTGCGGGACAACCCGGTTTAATGACTTTTCTTTCTGGGTGGGAAGTTTGCCTGCCCGAGCGAGTTCGATGATCTTGCTTTTCCGCTTGATGTAAGTCTTCTTGCTGATTCCTGATTCAAAACCCAAGAAGCTATACATCTTGCCTTTGGCGTCTATGACTACGAGGAGCGGCAGCTGCATGTCAGGTGGCGATTTGGAGACGGCAACCGGTTTGGATCTTGATTTCTTTTTACCGGGATTGCCCCCGCCAGGTGAAAGGGTGCGGGCAAGCGACATTTCGTGATCCACGAGGACCGGCATTTCTAGGCTTTTGACCTGGTTTTTAATTAGCGGCAGGCTATCTTTGGCATCGCTGAAATCGACGTTAACTGAAAGGACGCTGATCTCTTTATCTTTCTTGTAACGTTGAAAGAGAGCCTCAACGAAGGGGATCTCCAGGATGCACGGTTGGCACCAGGTCGCCCAGAGCTGCACGACTGTAACCTTCGCGCGATAGTTTGCGAACTCGACCTTCTTGCCGTCCAGGGTCAGCAAGGAAATTCTTTCAAAATCATTTTTCGGTCGAGGACCAGCAGCAGAGATGTCAGGGTAAAAAAGAGCGAGAGCACAATAAACCAACATGATCTTCTTCATGTCTGGACCTTTCTTGATTCAAAGATACGACCGTGCGATCTTACGGAATCTTTTTATACTTTTTCCTGGCCACGTAGTTGGGGGCGCAGTTGAAGTGCCACCACTCGGAGGCGATCGGCAGGAAGCCGGCCCGGATCATCACTTCTCTCAACAGCAGCCGGTTGGCAAACTGTTCGGCTGTCAGTTTGCCGCTGCGCAGCATGCTCATCTCGTGTCGCGGCTGGGCGAGCTTTCCGAAGAAGTCAAAGGGAGTGCCGAGATCGAGCGACTTGCCATCCCGTGTGGCCAGAGTCAGATCGACCGCGCAGCCGTAGTTGTGGATCGAGCCGGTCTTTGTGTTTGGATTGGCAACGTAAGACTGCTGCGGGGTGCCCTTGACGATCTCCCACATCTGGCGCTGGACGGAAGACGGCCGGGCGCAGTCGTAGGTCAACAGTGTCAAGTCCGGCCGCATGCGCTTCAGGTCGGCAGTGGCCTTGGCCAGCATCCGCAGGGCGTCTTTTTGCAGATAGCATTTCTCAAGATCACCGTAGACGTCCCGCTTGAGAAAGTTGTCCGTCGTAGAATATTTGAGTTCGACGAGCAGGCCTGGAATCTTGACGCCGGCATCATCGAGGCCCGGAACGTTCGAGTAATCGATCTTGGCACTCTTGCCCCCGGCCGCCGTGAGCAGTGGGACAACTAGCACGAGGACAAGAAACGCCATGCTCGAGCGAGACATTGCAAACACCTCCAGTGCTCTCAAATCCAATCACTATCCTATGAAGCGTACCATGGGGCATCCAGACCAGAGAAATCTTTTGTTCCCGACCGGCGCGCTGAAATGGTACCATGCTTTCCTGATTCGAATGATTACCAGCGCTTCAAAACAAGTGGACGGCAGGGAGGCCGGCGGGTTGAGCCGGCGCCGGCTGATGGCGATACTGGTTTGCACACTGACAGGTTGCGCGCTTTCGGCATGTGATAAAAAGTCAGAGTGGTCCGAGGACGCTGATACGCCGGTGGAATACGCCGCGCCGGCGAGCGACCGGGCCGATGGAGGGGAAAAGGGCGGTTCGATCCGCATTAGCAAGCCCAAGCCCATGAAGGGTGTTTACAAGTACGTTGACGACCATGGGGTGGTGAACTACACAGACGACATCCGCAAGGTGCCCAGGAAATACCGCAAGCGCGCTCGCCATCCCATGGGCGGCTCCTATACCGTCTACAAGGTCAGCCCGGTCGACGACCTGATCGAGAAATACAAGGTCGACGCCGACAGCTACAAGCGCGCCCCGGCCGAGAAGAAAGCCGCCCGGGCAGGCGGAGGTCCGATCATCCTCTACTCCACGCCGTGGTGCCCATACTGCAAGAAGGCGCGCAACTACCTTGTGCAACGCGGAGTGAAATTCCAGGAAAAGAACGTAAGCAGCTCCCGGGCGGCTCTCGAAGAGATGCTTCAGAAATCCGGCGGCGCCCGCGGTGTGCCGGTGATCGACGTCGGCGGCAAGATCATCCGCGGCTTCAACACCCGGGCAATCGACCAGGCACTGGGCGGGTGATTTCCAAAACGTCATTCGTCTTATGAACTTTTTAGTCTCGCTTGACGAGCAATCCCAGCAAGAGCACGAAGAGTAGGCCGCAATTTCCCGCGGTGCTTGTCGAGCAACCCGCGCAACCGCCCGAGACCGTGATTTTTTCGTCGCTGTCGATTCGAGCGTCGTTGCCGGCGTCCGCCAGGTTGTCGTCCGCGCCGTCGTTGGCGCCGTCAGCCAGGTCGCCGCCCGCATCATTGGCGCCGTCATCCTGGTTGCCGCCGTCGCCGTCCGCTTGCGGCTCTTCGTCGACCCAGTCCATGATCTCGATCCCGGCCTCGAAGACGTCTTCGGCGCTTTGGGCTTCGAGCTGCAGCCCATTACCATCCGCCACGGTTACCTGGAAATCCTTTACCAGCGCCCGGTTGATTCCCCCGGCCTCGGAGGAGATGTCGAAGTCTTCGAGAATCTGGACTCCCTCGGCGAAGTAGTTCATCGAGCGATCCGTGTACCGGTCGGCGAAGTGCAGCCTGAGCAGATATCTGCCGTCGGGCAGCGGGATATCATAGCCGTGCGGGCTCTTGTTGCGCACACTCTTGTACACCTCGGCGGGAGCCGCATTCGCCACACCCGCCGTGGCGACCGTGTCGGGGTTTACATAGTCTCCACCGCCGTTGACGAAAGCATCGTCCCTGATCCATCCGGAAACGTCGTAGTCATTGCTGCCGCAGTTGATTCTGATGGGAAGCTCCAGGACTGCATGGTTCACCCAGATATCCGGGTAAGAATCAAGAGCTGTCGAGAAAGTATATTTTACGGGTGTGCCGGTCTCGAGGAACGTTTGCGAATCGATCGAAACCACGAAGATGTCGTAGTCCGACTCCCAGTGATCGTGCTCTGAGCGATCGCGCGAGACGCCCATGGACAGGAAGCGCAGATCGAGGCTTAGCTGCGGAAAGTAGATGTAGTTTTGATCGGCCGGCAGGCTGTCGCTCGGGCACTCGAAGAAGACCTCTTCTTCCCAGCTTCCAAGACGCATGCGCGTGAAATCGTGTCCGGGCCAGCCGCCCTTGACCCGGTAGGCATACAGGCCGTCGGCCGACATGTTGCCCTCGCAGCCGTCGAAGTCCTGCTCTTCGGTGAGAGTGCCCGAGGGGCCCGGGTTGTTAATGGTGAAGACTCGGTTCTCGCCGTCGATAGCAAAAGTCAGCTGCCGGTTGGGAATGGCGCCGAAATCGTCGTAGGGGTAATCGAACAATTTGCTGCTGCTGTCTTGCGAGATGGAGTGCACATAGCCGTCGTGATCACTGCCGATGTAGGCGATTCGGTCGTCATCGAGCCAACGCGCCACCCGGCACTCGAAGTAAGTTCGAACTCCGGAGACCAGCAGGCGCGAGCTGGACCCGTCCGTGTCGTCGGCGTCCACCAGCATCAAATCCCCGACGTGATCGGAGTAGTAGTTGTCGCCGATCAGCGGAATGTTGGTCTGAAAATAGAGTATTCGTGTCCCGTCGGGAGAAATCAACGGGGCCAGATGATCCTTGCCCGGCGCGTCGGGGGATACCTGCCGCAGGCCGGCTCCGTCGAGATCGCAGGCGAAGATCCTGAGCGCGCCCGTGCGCCTGGATTGCCAGCAAACGATACCAGTCTGTCCGTTGGCCAAGCTGGCCATGGCCGCAAGCGCATTGGCATCACGCTCACCGCGGCCGTAAGAAGGCCCGGCGAATGAAGCCAGAGACACGAAGACGATCGAGAAACGAAGCATGCCTCTCATTCTATCTCAATAGATAGTTGTTGCTCAACAGGTCTTGGGCTTCAGAAGCGCTTGGTGCGGATGTGGCAGTAAGGCTCGGAGTTATTCTTGCGGTAGTAGTCTTGATGATAGTCTTCAGCCGACCAGAACGTCGTCGCAGGCTCCAGTCGGGTGGCGATGTTCAGTCCCTTTTTCTCGAGGGCATCGATCAGCGCCTGGGCCGTGTCTTTCTGGCGTTGGTCGAAATAAAAAATCTCCGAACGGTACTGGTCGCCGATATCCGGGCCCTGGCGGTCGAGTTGGGTCGGATCGTGAATCTCGAAAAACAGGCGAGCCAACTCCTCGAAGCTGGTCAGGCGGCGGTCGAAGAGGACCTCGACCGCCTCGGCGTGTCCCGTGGTGTGCGTGCAGACTTCTTCGTAGCTGGGGCGCTCGCCGGCGCCGCCGGTATAGCCTGCAGTTGTCGAGATCACTCCCGCTGCCCGCTCCAGTCGGTACTCGACTCCCCAGAAGCAGCCGCCTGCGAAAATGGCCCGGCCGACCTGTTCTGCGGGGATGAACTCCATGGAGATCGAGTTGACGCAGTGGCGCAGGTTGTTCGGTGTAAGATTCTCGCCCTCGAAGACATGCCCCAGATGGGCGCCGCAACGGGCGCAGACGATCTCGGTGCGCACCCCGTCAAGATCGGGGCGGCGCTCGACGGCCCCGGGAATCTCGCCATCGAAACTCGGCCAGCCGCAGCTCGATTTAAATTTTTGCTCCGAGAGAAAAAGAGCGGCACCGCAGCGTTTGCAGCTATAGACGCCTGTTTCGAAGTGCTGGTCGTACTTTCCGCCAAAAGGTGCCTCGGTGCCGCGCCGCTCTATGACTCTTACCTCTTCTGGGGTCAGCTTTCTGTTGCGCATGTCTGCATCCTCCTGTGCCGGACCGCCGCGCGCCGATGCCACCAACACGCCGGCCAGCGCCAGAATATAGATTATCTTACGGGCCATCGGGCCTCCAATCTTCCACCCGGAGAGCAATCTTGCTCCGTCGGAGCGGATGACACCATAAAGGTAAGTCTATTTTGTCGATTGACAAGCTAGGCGGATGATTCGACGCTCGGCGGGTTCACGTCTGGCAGCGCTGGGGCTACGACGAAGGGCCTCCCGATCATCATCCCTTGAACCCCAGTCGTCCTCAAAACATTTCGTAGCGGGCCTTTTCGAATGTCTGGTACGCGCTGAAGCGCGGGTACTCCGAGTCGAAGCTGAAGGAGATGACCTCGGTCTGCCCCTTCTTCAGATCCAGATCCCAGATGAATAGCTCGCCCGGACGCCGGTCGGGTTCCTGCTTGAACCGGTAGAGGGTTTTGTGCTTGGAGCCGAACATCTTGGGCATGACCGTCTCGAGCCTGACCCGCTCCGGACCCCGGTTGACCACCTTGAATTTAACGTCGTGGCGGAAGGGCCGCGTGCGGTTTGCCCGGTTCTCGGTGGTGTCGACGGATCGCTCCACCTCGATATCGGAGGCGTGGCCGGCGGCCATTACGATGTCGGCGCCGGGCGGCGCCCACTCGGCGTGGTCCAGGCTGATCAGCACGCTCTGCCGGAGCAGCCTGGCGGGTGCCGGACAGAGGGGCCGGGAAAACGGATTCGGGATGATCAGCACGGCCTGGATTCGCTCCCGTGTGTCTGTGCGCCAGACCAGGCGTTTGTCGTAACGGCTCCGGGCGGAGAGCACGGTCAACAGCGTGGTCCTGTCCTTGATAATGGTCTGCGAACCGGCATCGTACACCAGATCGGCCGAGCGTGTACCCGAGTTGATCGAAGGCTGGTATCCATGGTGCATGGCCGCCGAGAAGTACAGCTTGGAGGGCAGCTGACCCGCGCTGCTGGCGAGATAGATCCGGCACTTTTCTAGATTGAGCGCCCGGTTCGTGATCAGGGCGGTCAGCGTGACGGACACCCGCTCCTCATCCAGGATCTCGGTCACCAGCTGCGGTTGCCAGCCGATGCCGGTGGTGCCGTACCGCAAGGTCAGGCGATTCTTGGCCCCCGAACCGGCAGGTGCCGGGCGTAGCAGGTAGCCCACCCGCTTGATGGTGTTCACCATCCTCTCGACCGCGACGCCGTTGACGAAGGTCTTCTCGGTAGTCGATTCTTTCTCGAAGAGTTCCTCTAGCTGAACACTGCCAGCTTGGTTGCCGTCTCGCAGGACCTGAACCGAGGTCGGATCGGTCTCGGCGGGAAGCCGGATTGCAGCACCGGGTCCGTCCGCCGAAATCTGTTCTTCCAAAACGGCATAGCCGTCTCGGTACAGAGTGGCCAGTTGCGGTCGGCTGGGTACGATTACCCCGTCGTTCGCAACAGCCGTTGCGCCGGTCGAAAGGATCAGCATGGCGATTATCAGGATACTGGTTTTCATGACATACACCTCGCATGTGTTCGTTGACAAATATCGAGCCTAGCAGCTGTTTCGCCAGGAATGGTCTCATACCGGTAAATATTCTGTAAAAAATATGTCAAGACCCTAGGCTCTGAAATGCTTCTATCGAGGTGCTAGTCGTCTTCGAGCAATCCCAGCCGGGACAGATCGTCTTCGAGCCGCGCGGCGTCCTGGAAGTGAAGAGCCGGCATTCCGGATGCACGAGCGGCGTCGACGTTTTCGCAGGTGTTGTCGATGAACAGGCAGCTGTCGCAGGCGACGCCGGCCCGCTTGGCGGCCAGGCTGTAGATGCGCGCGTCAGGTTTTACAAGGCCGACGTGGCTCGATATTACGATCGGGTCGAATATGTCGTCAAAGCCGAACATGTCCCGCCTGGCGCGCGACATCGTGGCCGAGTCGTTCGACAGAATTGCAAGACGCAGGCGTCGGCCGAGGCGTACTGCCAGCTCGAGCGACCCGGGCACGGCAACCAGGTAGTTCTCGAAGAGCAGGTCATCTGGGCGGGCCCGCAGCCCGGCCTCGGCCAGGATGCGGCTCCAGAACTGATCCTCGTCGATCTCTCCCAGGTCGGCCTGCAGGCGCAGGGCCGGCTTGAGATCGAGCAGCTTGCCGGGCGGCAGGCCGTAGTTCTTGGACAGGTCGGTGAGTTTCTCGTCGATCACGTCGGCGCACAGCACGCCGCCGACGTCGAAGAAGACGACCTCGATCTGTGTTCGCTCTTGAGTCATGCCGGCACAAGTTAGCATCTCGTGCCCAATGCCGCAAATCTCTCGGAGGAGAATTGCCTTGACAGCCGGGCTGCCGGTTAGCTAGACCGGAAGGCCTGGGATTTTACAAACTTTTTTGTTTCGCGAGCAGGCAGGATATGGGCTCGATTGGCGAACTGTTGGCTGGGCGAGACACGGCTGGCGTTACGCCCGCGGCCGAAGGGACTGCGCTTGCAGCCAGGCTGAAAGACGCCTGCGCGCTCGATGTCTATCCGCGTTCAATCGCCGTGGCCGGACGGAGGCTTTACTTTCTCGGCCGGCGCGGCACAGGCAAACTGCTGGGGGTCTTGTTCCCGGATGGCGCCTCCCCGCTTCGAGGCAAACAAGAGAAGATCGAGATCGATGGGCTTGCTTTCAATCTGGCGCTCGGGCCGACGACGCACGAGAATGCGATCGTGCTGCGGCGAGAGCTGCCTTACACGGCCCCGGGCCTGGTCGGCTCCGGCGCTTCGTTCGGGTTGGGCGACAGGCTCGGGCTGGCCACCCCGGGCCACGTCAGGGCGATCAGGCGCGGGCGGCTCGTCCCGGTCTTCGCCCAGCAATCCATGCGCGAAATGCAGCGAACGGGGCGCACGCCCCGCGAAGTCGTCGACGACGCGAGTTGGGGCGTCTTCCAGGAGGGCTTTTGTGAGCCCTGGGGAGCCGACGCGGATCACCTGAAGACAATAGAAGACATCGACCGCTGCCTCGATGCCGGATTCGGGTTTTTCACTTTCGATCCTTCCGGGCACGTAACGGCCGCTCGGGAGCTGGAGAGTGTGCCCTGGGATGCGCTCGAGACGAATCTTTCCGATGCACGCCGCCTTTACCTGGGTAGACATGATCTGGAAGGCGGGTCAGCCGTCGAGATCGACGAGACAAGTCTGTTGCGCGCCTACGCGGGCTATGGCCGGGCGCTTGTGCATATCGTCGAGATGCAGCGCTACCTGGCCGGCAGAATGAACGGCCGCCCGTTCGAGATCGAGGTTTCGGTGGACGAGTCAGAGGCCGAGACCTCGATCGAGGAGCACTTCATCGTGGCCTCCGAGCTTGGCCGGCTGGGCATCGAGCTTGCCAGCCTGGCGCCGCGCTACCCGGGCAGATTCGAGAAGGGTTGCGACTACATCGGCGACCTGGGGCGCTTCGAGCAGTCCTTCGCCCTGCACGTGGCCGTGGCCAGGACGCTCGGATCATACAAGCTCGGTGTTCACTCCGGCTCCGACAAGTTCAGGCTCTACCCTTCCATGGCGCGCCTGGCCGATGGAAGGCTGCACGTAAAGACCGCCGGCACCTCGTATCTCGAGGCGCTGCGGGTGATTGCAGTAGTGGATCCCGATCTGTTCGTGGAGATCTTCGAATTCGCCCGCAGGCGCTACCCCGATGACAAGGCAAGCTACAAAGTCTCGGCCGACCCGGCCCGTCTGCCTGCGTTGCATGAGATGAAGTCTGCCGACTTGCCCGGATTGCTCGACGACCTGGATGCCCGCCAGCTGCTGCACGTGACTTTCGGTTCGGTGCTGACGGCTCCGGCACAGGCGGGAGAGAGTCTTAAAGAGAGAATCCTGGAATGCCTGCGGACAGATGAAGAAAATTATTACTCGGCGCTCGAAGCGCACTTCGAACGGCATCTTTTACCGCTCGCGTGCTGAGCGCCTTTTAGGAGGAAGTGCCATGAAGGGACTCGTTCTGGATGCGAAGTGGGATCCCAAGAAAGATTACAAGCCCAGCGATTGGGAGAAGCGAACGCGCAAGGCGATAACCGGCAACAGCGTCTGGCGCGAGCCCAAGCTCGAGGTCCAAAAGCGTCCCAAGCCGGAGATCAAGCCGGACGAAGTGCTGGTCGAGATCAAGGCCTGCGGCGTGTGCGGCTCGGACATGCACTTTTACGAGACCGACGCCGAGGGCTACATTCTCTACCCGGGCCTGACGCGTTTTCCCGGCATCCTGGGCCACGAGTTCTCGGGCCGGGTGGCCGAGGTCGGAGCCGATGTCGAGGACCTCAAAAAGGGCGACCCGGTCACCGTCGAGGAGATGATCTGGTGCGGTCATTGCAACCCGTGTCGCAACGGCTTTCCCAACCACTGCACCAACCTGGAAGAGATCGGCTTCACCATCGACGGCGCCTTCGCCGAGTACATAGCCGTCGGCGCAAAGTTCTGCTGGAAGGTCGACGGTATCCTGGAACGGTTCGGTGAAGAAAAAGGTTTCGACGTGGCCGCCATGACCGAGCCGACCTGTGTCGCCTACAACGGAATGTTCACCCGTGCAGAGGGCTTCAAACCGGGCGCCTACGTTTGCGTTTTCGGCGCCGGCCCGATCGGGCTTGCGGCGGTCGGCCTGGCGCTGGCAGCCGGGGCCGGCAAGGTGATTGCCTTCGAGGTTTCACCCCAGAGAAGGAAGCTCGCCTCCAAGCTCGGCGCCGACGAGGTCTACGATCCCAAGGAGGTCGAAGCCCACAAGGTACTATTGGAGCTTTCCGCCGGCGAGGGCTTCGATTTCATGGTTGAGGCCGCCGGCGCCCCGCATCTGACGATCCCCGAGATGGAGCGTGCCCTGGCGATCAACGGCAAGATCGTGCAGATCGGCCGCGCCGCACAGCGCGTGCCGATGTATCTCGAGACGTTCCAGGTGCGCCGGGGACAGTTCTTTGGCGCCCAGGGCCACTCGGGCCACGCCAATTTCCCGAACGTGATACGGCTGGTGTCGTCGGGGCGCCTGGACCTGTCGCCGGCGCATACAAAAAGCTTTCCACTCGATCAGGCCGTGGACGCCATAGCCCGCAGTTGCGAGCGGCGGGACGGCAAGATCATTGTTCATCCCTGAGTCAGGCTGGGAGATACGACATGAAAGCCAAAGAGACAAACGCCCCGCGAGGCTGGCTGGCGAGCGATCAACCGGATCTTTTTTTCGAGGACAACCCGACAGGCCGCATGAAGAAGGAGATCTGGGAAGCCGACGACGAGCGCATCGACGAGATCCTGGCCGACTATGGCGTCCCCACACCGGTGGAGTGGGCCCGGCCGGGCGCGTACATCCAGACGACGGTACGCCACCGGGTCGAGGCGAACCGCCGCAAGAACGACATCGTGCTGATCCCGGTCGGCTGCACCGAACTGCACGGGCAGCACACCATAAGCGCCATGGATACCCTGTTCGTCAGCGCCATAGTCGAGGGCGTCAGGCGCTACACCGAGAAAAAGGGCGCCCCGGTCAACCTGGCCCTGCCGCCCCTGATGTACGGCGGCCACCCTTACCATCATTTGGGAATGCCCGGTACGGTGATCGTCCGCGAGCACGTCGTGCGCGAGATGATGATCGACGTCATGCTCGGCTTGTGGAACGACGGATTTCGCAAGCAGGTGATCGTCAACAACCACGGCCAGTTATGGATGCTCGAATCGGCTATCCAGGAGTTTCAGAAACGCTACCAGTTGCCCGGCATTTTCCGGGTGATCGATTGGCACCGTGCGGTGCGCGAGTTCTTCCGCACCCGCGAACGGGGCGGGAAATGGGAGACGAACTTCGTGCACGCCGACGAGTCGGAGACGTCGCTCGGCCTGTTTCTGTTTCCAGAAATGGTCGACATGAGCCGGGCCGTCGACACCGAGGGCAAGTCTTATCTGCCCGAGGGTCACTTCGACAAGTCGGTTGATCCGTTCGGGCGGCCCAGCCGCTGGTCAGAGGGTGAAGGCCACTTCGCCATCGAGATCGCTGCTACCCCCGAGGGCGTGGTGGGCAAGGCCCGTTCTGCCTCACCGGAAAAGGCCAAGCGGCCCCTGGCAGCAATTCTGCGTTACCTGACGCTGCTCAATGACCAGATACTCGAGGCCTTCCCGGCCGGCTCTGTGCCGCCCGTAGAGGAGGTCACCCTGCGGACGGCCCGGGAGATGGAGCCCTTCTTGCGCGAGCCGCTGAGCGAAGGCTGGAGATCAGTCTACGCGCTGCCGCGCATGGGACAGGGCACGGAAGTCTAAGGCAAATGAAATTCTCCGTCGTGCTCTCCGTCCAACCGGCCAGCTTCAGGGCCGCGACCCTGCAGGGCGATATTGCCGCCAACCTGGCGCGCCTAGCCGCCTGGGGGTACGACGGTGTCGAGCTTGCCATACGCGATCCGAGCGCGGTCGATTGCCAGGCACTCTTCGAACTGGTCCGCGGGCACGGGCTTCAGCTTGCAGCCATCGGCACCGGGCAGGCTTTCGGCGAGGATGGATTGTCTTTCTGCGATCCTGACCCCGGTGTTCGACGGGCGGCTGTCGAGCGCATCGAGGGGCACTTACCGCTTGCGGCTTTAGCCTGCGCGCCCGTGATCATCGGGCTGATCCGGGGCCGGACACGTCCGGGTGTTGCCAGGCAGAAGGCCATGTCATGGATCACCGAGGCGCTGGGCGAGTGCGCCGAGGCCGCCGGCGCCGCAGGAGTGCGCCTGGCGATCGAGCCCATCTGCCGGGCCGAGACCGACCTGATCAACAACGCCGCAGAGGGAATGGGGTTGATCGGAGAAGTGGGCGCCGAGAACCTGGGGCTGCTGCTCGACAGCTACCATATGAGCCGCGAGGAAAGCTCGATCGAGGACACCTTGCGGCGTTGCTTTGGAAAACTGTTTCACGTGCACCTGGCCGATTCGAATCGCTGTAGGCCGGGAGCAGGCGAGCTGGACTTCGCGGCAATTCTGGGTACCCTCGCCGGCCTCGGTTACCGTGGCTGGGTCAGCGGGGAGTTCTTGCCCGAACCCGACGCCGACACGGCGGCCCGCGAGGCATTGGAATATCTTTCGAGCATCAAGCCAGGAGGTATGCAATGAGTCCGGAGGCACTGGCCGAGTTGTTCTCTCTTGAAGGCAAGGTGGTCGTCGCGACGGGCGGGGGGGGAGTTCTGGTGGCTGAGCTTTGTCGGACCCTGGCGCGCCTGGGCGCGCGGTTGGCGGTGCTCGACATCAACGCCGAGGAGGCCCGCAAGGTGGCTGCGGAGATTGAAGCCGCCGGCGGGCAAGCCGAGGGTTATCAGGTGGACGTGCTCGACAGGACGGGCCTGGAGGCCACGGCCGCCCGGGTGATCGACCGCTTCGGTGGCGTCGACGTTCTGATAAACGGCGCCGGAGGCAACCGGGCCGGGGCGACTACTTCAAAAGAGTTGTCTTTCTTCGACCTGTCTGCAGACGACGTCCGGGCGGTGTTCGAACTCAACTTCACAGGCAGCCTGATCCCCTGCCAGGTCTTCGGGCGGGCGCTGGCCGATCGCGGCGCGGGGGCTATCGTTAATATCTCGTCCATGAATGCCATGCGGCCGCTCACCAGGATCCCGGCCTACTCAGCGGCCAAGGCGGCCGTCAGCAACTTCACCCAATGGCTGGCGGTGCACATGTGCACCGAGTATTCGCCGCGGATCCGGGTGAACGCGATAGCCCCGGGGTTCTTTCTCACCCGCCAGAATCGCTTCTTGTTGACCGAGCGAGAAACATCCGGCCTGACCCCGCGCGGGCGCACCATCATTGAGCACACACCGATGGGCCGCTTCGGAGAACCCGCCGATCTCGCGGGGTGCGTGGCCTGGCTGCTGTCTCCGTCGGCGAGCTTCGTGACCGGGATCGTTGTCCCGCTGGACGGCGGCTTCTCGGCCTACGGCGGTGTGTGAGGAGAACCCATGCTCGCGGAATCGCTAGAGCCGCGGGAGATCCACTCGCTTCTTGAAGAGGGCTTCGGGCGGTTCGACGTTGCCGGCAAGCGCCTGCTGCTGATAGTTCCCGACGGCACTCGCACGGCGCCGATCGGACAGGTCTTCCGGGCGCTACACGAGTTGCTGCACGAACGGGTCGTCGCTCTCGACGTGCTGGTGGCGCTCGGGACGCATCAGCCGCTTTCAAGACGTGAAATCCTTGCCAGGCTGCAACTCGACGAGAGCGACCTGGCCGGGCGTTTCGCGGGAACGCGCCTGTTCAACCACTGCTGGGACAGGCCGGACACCTTCAGCACCCTGGGCGTTATTCCGTCCGAAGAGATCGGGCGCCTCAGCCGGGGACTGCTGGCGGTGCCGGTGCGCGTCACTGTCAACAAGCTGATCTTCGACTATGACCTGATCGTCATCTGCGGCCCGGTGTTTCCGCACGAGGTGGTCGGATTCTCGGGCGGCAACAAGTACTTGTTTCCGGGCATCTCGGGAAGCGAGATCATCGATGCGACTCATTGGCTGGGTGCGCTGATCACCTGCCGGGAGGTGATCGGCAAGAAAAACACTCCCGTAAGAAACGTGATCGACCTGGCGGCTGGGATGATCGAGCTTGAGAAGATCTGTATCTGCCTGGTTGTCGGGGACGGCGGCCTGGCGGGACTGTTCGTCGGGTCGCCCGAAGAAGCCTGGTCTCGGGCGGCCGACCTGTCCGCCCGCATCCACGTCCGATACAAGCGGCATGCCTTCGAGCGGGTGCTTTCGCTGATGCCCGAGATGTATAAGGACATCTGGACGGCGGCCAAGGGAATGTACAAGCTGGAACCGGTCGTGGCCGACGGGGGAGAGTTGATCATTTATGCCCCGCACATTAGCCAGTTCTCCCACACTCACGGCGCGATCATCGAACGCATTGGTTATCATGTGCGCGACTATTTCGTAAGCCAGTGGGATCGCTTCGCGGGTGAGCCATGGGGTGTGCTGGCTCATTCCACCCACCTGTGCGGCAGCGGAACGTATTCGGGGGGAACAGAGAATCCGCGCGTCAGGGTCAGCCTGGCGACCGGTATCGCGCCTGAGCGCTGCGCGGCCGTTGGCCTGAGATACCGCGACCCCGCCAAGATCAGGCCCGACGATTGGCGCGGGCATGAAGACCAGGGTATGCTGCTGGTCGAGCACGCCGGCGAGATACTTTATCGTTTGAAAGGGGAATCATGAGCCGGGCCACGGTCGGGGCCGACAAGGCGCAGGACCCGCTGGTCATGGCGCTCGACGTGGGATCCTCGAACGTGCGGGCGATCCTCTTCGACGGACAGGGAAGAATGGTGGAGGGCTGCGCGGTGACGCGGCCGAGCGAGCCCGCAGCGGGCGAAGGTTCGGAGTTCGACGCGGAGCGCCTGCTCGAAATCGTCTTCGACTGCATCGACGACCTGCTAGGCCGCTCGCGAGTGTTTGCATCGAAGATCGGGGCCGTCTCGGTGTGCACTTTCGTCGGAAACATTTTAGGCACGGACCGAGCCGGCCGGGCGGTGACGCCCCTGTTTTACTACGCCGACGACCGGGGCGGGCGGCAGGCGGAGAGGCTGCGCGCATCGTTGGACCCCGGTATTTACCACCAGCGAACCGGGTGCTTCATTCACCCGGCCTACCTGCCGGTGCGCCTTGCCTGGCTTGCCGACAAACGCCCGGACGCTTTCGAGAAGGCCGCGGACTGGATCTCATTCGGTGAGTACCTCGAGCGGCGTCTATTCGGCGAGGCGGCCGTCTCGCTTTCGGTGGCCTCGTGGACGGGCTTGCTCGACCGGCGGAGGCTTGCCTGGGACACGGAGACATTCGAGGTCTTGCCCGTCCGGCCTGAGCAGTTCTCAGCGCTGACCGACGGCGACCAGCCGCGCCTGGGGCTGCGAGGCGCGTTCGCATCGCGTTGGCCTCGGCTCGATCATCTGCCCTGGTACCCGGCCGTCGCCGATGGAGCCGCGGCAAACATCGGCTCGGGCTGTGTCGCGCCCGATTGCGTCGCTTTGACCATCGGCACCAGCAGCGCGGTTCGCGCAGTCGTGCCCGGGACACCCGAGCATGTGCCAGACGGCTTGTGGTGTTACCGTGTTGACGCGGGGCTGTCATTGCTCGGCGGTGCTTTAACCGAGGGAGGCGGGGTGTTCGCCTGGTTGAAGCGCGTGCTGCGCCTGCCCGCGGACGAAGACATAGATCGGGCCGTCGCGCTCCTGCCGCCCGACGGGCACGGCTTGACCGTCTTGCCGCTTCTGGCCGGCGAGCGCAGCCCCGGCTGGGCGGGCAAGTCAGTTGGGACGATCCAGGGACTGACCGCGGCAACCACGCCCGAGCAGATTGTCAGGGCATTTCTTGAGAGCATAGCCTGCCGGATAGCCATGGTTTTCGATTCGTTACGGCCGCATCTGGCCGCCCCGGCGCGGGTTATTGCTAGCGGCGGAGCGCTGTGCGCATCGGCCGCCTGGCAGCAGGTTGTCTCCGATGCTCTCGGTGTTCCCCTTGAAATCTCGGAAGTCCCGCAGGCCTCGGCGCGCGGGAGCGCCTTGATGGCCTTGAAGGCCCTTGGTGTAGTTGCCGATTACGAGCAGGCGCCTAAACCGCAGGGGCGCATGATCGAGCCGATTGGCGAGAATCACGAAAAATACAAGCGGGTAATCGAACGGCAAGATCGGCTCTACCGGGCGCTTGCAAGGCGCGCGGCAGGCGAAAGGGCGGCAGGCTGAGATGCGGGGACTCCTCGGCAGGATAGCCGCCTTTTACGCGCCCAGGCCCGACCGCCCGCAAATCGACGATGGCCGGGAAGTGGACGGTTTGTTCAAGCGTTATCGCTTGTCGGTCATCCTGACGCTCACTTTGGGTTACGGCTTCGCCTACACCTGTCGTCTCGGTCTGAGCGTGGTCAAGAAGCCGCTGATAGACATGGGCATCTTCTCGCCAGAGCAACTCGGCTGGATCGGCGCGGCTTACTTGTGGGGCTACGGCACCGGCAAGGTGATAAACGGTTTTCTGGCCGACCGCGTAAACGTGCGCCGCTTCATTCCTACCGGCCTGGCCGTCTCGGCGATTATCAACCTGTTCATGGGGTGCAACACTCTCCTGGTGGTCGCGGTGGTGCTCTGGGCCGTCAACGGCTGGTTTCAGGGTTTCCTTGCCCCGGCCAGCGTCGTCTCGATCACGCACTGGTTCGGCGGCAAGAAGCGCGGCACAATGTACGGCCTGTGGTCGACGGCCCACTCGCTGGGCGAAGGGCTGACGTTCTTCGGCTCGGCCGGACTGGTTTCGATCAGCGTCTGGAACGCAGCTTTTATCGGTCCCGGTATCACCTGCCTGGTGGTGGCCGGAGCCATGTACTTCGGGTTGCGCGAACGGCCGCAAGCACTGGGGTTGCCGCCGGTATCGGAGTGGGAAGGCCTGGCGCCGTCGTCAGGCGGCGGGGCGCCGCAGGCAGCGGGTGCTGCCCAGCGCAAGCTGCTTGCGATGCCGGCCGTCTGGTTGATCGGTCTGGCCTCGGCTTGCATGTACATGACCCGCTATGCCGTAAACAACTGGGGTGTGCTCTACCTGCAGGAGGCGCATGGCTTTACATTACTCGAGGCGGGCGGCCTGGTGGGGCTCAATACCATTGCCGGTATAGGCGGCTGCGCCGCCTACGGATTTCTCTCAGACAGGTTTTTCGGCGCCCGCCGCCCACCGTTGACGCTGATCTTCGGCCTGATAGAGATTCTTTCCCTGCTGATCATCTTTCTGGCTCCACGCGGAAACGCCACTTGGCTGACCGTCGGGTTGGTAATCTACGGTTTCACGTTGAGCGGATTGCTGGCGGTGCTGGGAGGGCTGTTCGCCGTCGACATCGCCCCCGGTAAGGCGGCCGGAGCGGCCATGGGCCTGGTGGGAGTGTTCTCATATCTGGGCGCCGGATTGCAGGAACTGGTCAGCGGCAACCTGGTGGCCCGGGGCACGACGATTGTTGACGGGGTGCGCCATTACGACTTCACCAGGCCGATAATCTTCTGGATCGGCGCGTCTGTTATATCGATGCTATTGGCGGCCTCGCTCTGGAAAGTAAAGGCCAAAGGCTAAAGGAGGATTTTCATGAAGCTTGCACTTCTGGGAGCCGGCCGTATCGGCCGGGTTCACGCCGGCAACGTCTCGGCCAACCCACGGGCGGTGCTCAGCGCCGTAGCCGACGTAAACTTCGAGGCGGCCAAAGAGCTGGCCGACAAGCACGGGGCGCGGGCGTATGCCGAGGCGGAGCAGGCCATGGCCGATCCCGAGATCGACGGGGTGATGATCTGCAGCTCGACCGACACCCACGTCGAGATGATCGAGCTGGCCGCGCAATACGGAAAGCCGGTCTTCTGCGAGAAACCCATTGATTTGGATCTGGCGCGGGTCGACGCCTGTCTCGAGAAGGTCGCCGCGGCCGGAGTGCCGCTGATGATCGGCTTCAACCGGCGCTTCGATCCGCACTTTTCAGCTCTCGAGCGGGCGCTCGCGGCGGGCGAGATCGGTAAGATCGAGGTGCTCAAGATCACCAGCCGCGATCCCGAGCCGCCGCCGGCCGGGTACGTGGCGGTCTCGGGCGGCATCTTCAGGGACATGACCATCCACGACCTGGACATGGCGCGCTTTTTATTGCCCGACGAGCCGCGCGAGGTCTACGCCGCTGGAAGCTGTCTGGTGAGCCCGGACATTGGGCGGGCCGGCGATGTGGACACCGCCGTTGTGATCCTGAAAACGGCCGGCGGCGTCATTTGCCAGATCGACAACAGCCGCCGGGCTGTCTATGGCTACGACCAGCGCATAGAGGCGTTAGGCGAGAAGGGCATGCTCCAGGCGGGTAACCCGAGCCCGACGACGCTTGCGCGCTATACTCAGGCGGCGGTGACGACCGACAAACCGCCCTATTTCTTCCTCGAGCGCTATGCCGAGGCTTACCGGGCTGAGCTGGATAATTTCCTCGACGTGGTCGCGGGCAAGGCCGAGCCGGCGGTCGACGGGCAAGACGGGCGCGCGGCGCTCATGCTGGCCGATGCCGCCGCCAGGTCGCTTGCGGAGAATCGAACGATTCAGCTGGAGGTGTGAGATGAGCGGCAACGATTACTTGAACCTGTCCGGCAATGTCTACCTGATCACCGGAGGGACTCAGGGCCTGGGCGAGGCGATCGCCGGGCACCTTACGGATCTCGGCGCGGCCGGTATATGCATTTGCGGGCGCAACGTCGAAGCGGGCAGGCGAGTCGCGGCAGAGTTGGCGGGGCGGGGAACGCAGGCGCATTTCGTGGCGGCAGATCTCCTGCGGGTAGAGGACTGCCGGCGGGTGGTCGAACAGTGCCAGGAGCATTTCGGGCGCATCGACGGGCTGGTCAACGCCGCGGCGACGACGGCCCGCGGAGGAATCGAGGATGCCACGCCGGAGGTCTTCGATCGCATGATGGCTTTGAACGTCCGGGCGCCATTCCTGCTGATGCAGGGCTGTGTCAAGGCAATGAGGAGCCAGGGAGGCGGCGGCGCGATCGTCAACATCCTCAGCATCTCAGCCCACGGCGGCCAGCCCAAGCTGACGATCTACTGCACCTCGAAGGGCGCTCTGCTGACCATGACCAAGAACCTGGCCAACGCGCTGCGCGGCGATCGCATCAGGGTCTACGGCCTGAATATCGGCTGGATGGCCACTCCCGGCGAGGACGTGGTGCAGAAGATCGAGGGCGCGCCCGCCGACTGGCTGGATGCGGCCGACCGGGCGGCCCCCTTCGGGCGCATCCTAAGGCCGCTGGACGTAGCGCGCCTGGTGGGTTTCATGGTCAGCGAGGGAGGCCGGATGGCAACCGGCTCGATAATAGATTTCGACCAGATGGTGATAGGCGCCTTCGATTGAAGCGGGGGGGCCTTCAGATCAGGGCGGCCAGGAAGCGATGGGCCGGTAGGCAGCGGATGCCTTCTTTCTCGAAGTCACGGCTGTTATTGAGAACTACCTGGAAGGCCGCGGGCACGTTCAACTTATCGCGGAAGTAGGGCAGCGATCTGTCGATGCGCGTTTCGCTCAGTTTGGCCTCGGCCAGGAACCAGGGCTTGTTGTCACAGGTGACCAGGAAGTCTACCTCGCGCCCGGCCGTGTCTCTCACGTAGTGCAGCGACATGCGATGTCCCTCTCCGTCTTCCAGGAAGTGGCACAGTTTCAAAAGGTGCAGGGCAACAACGTTCTCGAAACGGGCCCCCGCGTCGGACACCTGGCTGGGATCCCATAGATATACCTTGGGCATCTTCTTGAGACCATGAAATGCCCGGTTCAAAAAGGGTCGTATCCGGAAGACATGGTAAAGCCGTTCGAGAATGTCTACCCAGTGAGCGATAGCTTTGTGGCTTACTTCGAGATCCTCACGCAGCGAGTTGAGCGACAACGGCGAGGCCACCCGCTCTGCCAGCATGTCCGAAAGAAGCTGCATTGACGAAAGATCACGAATTGTCTCCAGATCCCTGACGTCCTCGCGGAAGAAGCGATCAAGATGTTCTTTCTGCCATCGCCTGAGGCTACGTGTCGAAGCAGCCAGGAAGGGCTCGGGAAAGCCGCCGAACTGAATGATCTGCTTCAGTGTCTCGGCGGAGGCATGCAGCGGAATTTCTAGCGGCGCGCCCGGCTCGGGGAACATCTCGCGGGGCCCTTCGAGTTCGGCCAGTGTCAGAGGGTGGAGCCGATAATGATGATAGCGGCCCTGAAGCGAGTCGCCTCCCCGGCGGTAGATATCTAGACGGGCACTGCCCGTCACCAGGAAACGGAGCCGGTCGCCATGCCTGTCGTATTCACCCTTGATCCAGCGCTTCCAGTTGCGCCACTTGTGCAACTCATCCAGGACGACGAGCGCTTCACCGGAAGGCCAGTAAGCCGCTCGGATTGTCTTGCGATCTTCCCGCCGATCCCAGGAGAAATACTCGCCCGGACCGGATTTCTCGATGATCTGCTTGGCCATGGTGGTCTTGCCCACTTGCCGTGGTCCGGCGACGAAGACCATCTTTTCGGCCAAATCCGAAGTCACGGGATCTGTCAGGTAACGAGTCAACATGCTGTGTATTATTTTACCCAGAGGCAAAAAAAATAGCAATATTTTTTTCCTGAAGGTAAAAAATATCAGGGGCGGGGGACTGCTGTTACTACAGAGCCCTAAGGAATTCGGGCCTGAGCAGCGGCGAGTCGGGGTCGGACAAGACCTCGTCTATCGTGTCCAGCAGGCGCCGGCGGTCTTTTTGCAGATCGCCCTTGAGCGCCAAATAGTTCGAGGCGTGGTTGGAGCGGAAGGTGATCCCGTCGGCGTGCATGTTGTCGAGCAGCACGCGGCACTCGACCAGGATCTCGCGCTGGTCGAGCATGCGCCAATCCGGGTCGCCGTAGACTTCCTGGTAGCTCGGCCGGCGCGGAGCCAGCATGAGAGTCAGCGCCGAGGCGTATTTCGGCTTGATGCGATCGAGCGCCGCGGCCGTGGCTTTGGCGTGGCGCTCTGAGTTCTTGGGCCCGGCCGCGCCGAGGATGACCGTGATCGACAGATCGAAGCCGGCCTTGTGTGCCTTGCCGCAGGCGGTCACCATCTGCTCGCAGGTCGCGCCCTTGTCGATGCGCTTTAGCACCTCGTCGTCGCCCGACTCGAGCCCGAAGTAGAGCATGCTCAGGCCGGCTGCTCGAATCGACTTCAGATCCTCAATCGATTTGCCCAGCAGGTTCTGCGGAGAGGCGTAGCTGGTGACCCGCTCGAGATTTGCGAACTTGCGGTAGAGCCGTTCGAGGATGCGAGTCATGCGCCGGGGCGAAAGCGCTAAAGCGTCGCCGTCGGCCAGAAAGATGCGCCGCGTGCCGGGCATGTGCGCCGACGCCCAGTCGATCTCTGCAAAAAGATCCTTCTCGGGCCGGGCCCGGAAACGCTTGCCCTGGTAGGCCACGCAGAAGGCGCACCTGTTGTGAGTGCAGCCGATGGTGGCCTGGAAAATGAGCGAGCGGGCCTCCGAGGGCGGCCGGTAAAGCGGCATGTCGTATTCGATCTCTTTCATCCATCATCTCCGGGGTTCCGGGCACTCGATTCCGCCGAGCTTAACACGCACAGCCTGCGAGATCCACGACGCTCTTGCGGCTTAGTGACCCTGGTGATATCTTTCTCGTATAAGTGGAGGAAAACATGACCAGCAAGAAACTCGAGCGCTACCTGGAAGATTATCAGTTCTCAGACACGAGCCTGATTCGCTCAGACGGCGATCGCATGTGGATCCCCGATTTGTTTTGCCACAACGGCCACAACCTCAAGGTGACCGCCGTCAAGTTCGACGATCTACCGGCCATGCACATCGAGGCCGAAATCGGCGAGGGCGGGCCGATCGAAGATTTCTACCTCTCGCCGATCATCAACGATCCGCGCAAGGAAGGCCTCGATCTGCCGGAAGGCACCCGGCTGAATCTGCGCTGTCCTGTCTGCCACGAGGAGCTCCGGCAGCTCATTCCCTGCACCTGCCGCATCGGCGCCCACCGCCGGGCGGTCTACCTGACGACCGACCCCGACGAACTGGGCGCGGTCGGCATCTGCGACACTTATGGTTGCCCGCAATCGTTCGTCACCGAGGACGGCGAGTTGTTGTACGAAGTGGTCGTCGAACAAACTCAAGAATGAAGCAGCCCGACTTCGCCAAGGCTTCGTCGGGCTAACGAAAGTCCCCTGCCGAGAGCTGGCGGGCCACCCGGTCCATCGAATCGAGCAGCGAATCGGCGTCGCAGTCGGTCTTGACCAGGGCCGAAGCGTCGGCCGTCTCGGTCTTCAGATCGTACATGGTCGAGGTTATTGCGCAACGCCGGCCGACTTTGAGAATCTTGGTGGCCAGGGTCTTTCGTGCGGCCAGCGCCTTGCCCAACTCTATCTGGCAGCTCTCGTCGTAACACTTGCGATAGCTGCCCTTCTTCTGTTGCGCCAGGCGCGCGTGGATCTGATCTCGGGGCAGGATGCGGAAGCGCGTCACCTGGGTCAGGCGGGCGGCCAGGTAGTCGGTCAACTGGTCAAGGGCCCCGGCCCGCATTTTGCCCGAGGCGTCCTGGACGTCGAATACGGCCAGCACCTGGCGGGAAGAGCCGGCTGAGGGGGTGAACGCCGCGCGCGCAACCGTTGCCGGCCGCGGCCGGGGCGGGTGAGCCGGGTCGGGTGGCAGCACCAGGCTGACGCTGCTGTCCTGTCCGGGGATCATCAGGCTGGTCTGCTGCTCGAGGTAACCATCCAGCCTGGCGCCCAGCGTTACCTCGCGGGGCTCGGCCGGCGTCTCACCCCCGATCCAGCGTTGCAGGAAGTACCAGGTCATCAGCGACAGGCCCAGCGCCGCCGAGCCGGCATAGGTGACGTACTTGCCGGCGTCGGAGTTGCTGTTGTAGAAGGCCACGCCGACCCCGGCCACCACCGCCGTGCCGCCCACCACCGCCCACCACCAGGGGTTGAGCTTCTTCTTGACCACCTGGTAGCGCGTCCTGGCAACCAGCGGCGCCTGGCCCAGGACGTGCTCTCCCTTTTCGTCCTTCTGATACACCCAGGCGCGGGACGGGTTGGTGACTACGCGCACCGGCTGGACCCGCTGCTCGGTGTATGTCGTGGCGCAGCCGAACGAGAAAAGCACGGCCAGCAATGCCGCCAGGCATCTGCGGGATCCTGTACCTGTGTATTGCGCCTTCATAATGAACTTGCTATCATCACCCACTTGCTCACGTCAACGTCAACTATGATCAATTGTATACGGACAAATATGGGTCATTTTTTATATGCGGCGGAGCCGCGATGGGAGGAACCCAGGTGAAATCCCGATTGCTCGTCACCGGCCTGCTCGTACTGACCGCCATCGTCTGGATGACGGACAGGCCTTCGGAAGCCATCCCGGCTTTTTCCCGCAAGCACGGAATTTCCTGCAGCGACTGCCACAACCCGTTTCCCCGGCTGAGAGAGTACGGCAAGCAGTTTATCGCGAACGCCTTTGCGCCCGGCGACCAGGAGATGCCGCCGCACTATTTCCAGGATGTCGGGGACGACAAGCTGTCGTTGCTCAGTTACTTGCCGCTGTCCGTCCGCGCGGATCTGTATTTCGACATGCGCATGCGCACCGATGGCCGGAAGGGAGACGGCTTCAGCGACTTCAAGCTTCCCTGGGGCCTCAAGCTGCTATCCGGAGGACGCATCGCCGACGACATCGGCTACTATTTTTATTTCTACCTGAACGAAAGGGGCGAGGTGTCCGGGGTCGAGGACGCTTACATCCATTTCAACGACATCTTCGGCACTCCGCTGGACATAATGGTAGGCCAGTTCCAGGTCTCGGATCCCTTGTTCAAGCGGGAACTGCGGATGACCTTTCAAGACTACCTGGTCTACAAGGTCAAGCCCGGCCAGAGCCAGACCACCCTGACCTACGACCGCGGCCTGATTATCACGGCGGGCTTCGACTTCGGGTTGGACCTTACTGGAATCATCGCAAACGGCAACGGCAAGGGAGAAGCAGATATCAACCGCGATTTCGACATGGACAAGTTCAAGCACTTCATGCTTCGGGTTTCACAGAAGCTGGGCCCGGTGCGCTTCGGTTTTTTCGGCTACTACGGCAAGGAGGAGCTTCACAACGAAGACGACGACCAGCGCTGGAGCAACGAGCTCAACATCTGGGGCCCGGACATCACACTCTGGCTGGGCCGGGCGATGTTGAACGTGCAATACCTGCAGCGCAGGGACATCAGGCCCGACCCGGACACCACCCGTCAGAGAAGCCCGATTCTAACCCACGGAATCATGGCCGAGGGCATCGTCGACCTGCTTGGCGACCCGGCCGAAATGTTCGTGGTGCTGCTGTTCAACTGGGTCGACAGCGAGTCCGCGGAACTCAAGCAGGAAGCCTACACGGCCAACTTCAGTTGGCTGCTCAGAACCAACATCAAGCTGATGGCCGAGTACACTTTCGCGCGCCTGGTGGACGGTGTGGAAAAGAAAGAGCACCGAGCCACACTGGGCATTGTGACCGGTTTCTAGTGTGCGACGACAACCGTGATGCCCGCTTCCTCGAACACTTGCTTGCAGCGGGCCACCTGCTCGGGGCTCATCAGCGCCTCGTGCCGGTAGGGCAGATCCATCCCCAGCGCCAGCCGCTTGGATATCCATAACGGATTGTAGGGCAGAAGCGCCACGCGCTCCAGGCCGTTTGTCAGAAGCAGCTCGGCGATGCCCTGAAGGTTCTCTTTGGTGTCGGTAATTCCGGGAACCAGCGGAACCCGGCAGAGCAGGTTGCAGAAACCGCTTACCGCGATCTTGCGCAGGTTCTCCAGAATGCGCTCGTTGCCGACGCCCACGTAGCGCTTATGGGCTGCGGAATCTGCCAGCTTGAGATCGAAATAAACGGCGTCGATGTTTGGCAATAGATGGCGCTCGAAGTCGGCCCAGTCGATGTGCCCGGCGGTTTCGATCAGCACCTGGATCCCCCGCGCGCGCAGCAGGCGGGCTAACTCGCAGGCGAAAGCGGGATACATGGCCGGCTCTCCGCCCGAGAGAGTCACCCCGCCGCCCGAGTTGCGATAGAAGGGCTCGTCTTTTGCGAGCAACTCGAAAAGCTCGTCCGCTTCGTAATGCACGCCTGCCACCCTGCGCGCACCGGCCGGACAGGCGGCCACGCAGGCCGCGCACACCCGGCAGTCTTTTGTGCGCTCGGTTTCTTCGGGAGTGCCTGCGATCTGTTCGGGGCAAGCTTGGGTGCACTCTCCGCAGCCCAGGCAACGCTCGGGTCTTAGCTGGATCTGCGCCCGGGGCGAGAGCGCTTCGGGGTTCTGGCACCAGACGCAGCGCAGCGTGCAACCCTTGAAGAAAACCACCGAGCGGATCCCCGGCCCGTCGTCGAGCGAATTGCGCTTGACGTCGACCACCAGCACCGAGTTGTGTCCAGAGGCGGCCTTCATTATCTCAAAGCACGTGCTCCATGCGCTCGATGATCTCGTTCTGGATGTCGCTGTTGAGCTCTACGAAGTAGGCGTTGTACCCCGAGATGCGCACCATCAGGTCGCGGTAGGCCTCGGGATTCTCGATAGCGTCTTTGAGAGTGGCGGTGCTGGTGACGTTGAACTGCATCTGCATCCCGCCCAGCTCGAAGTAGCTCGAGACGTAGGCGCTCATGCGATCGAGCACCGCCCGGTGGCTGTCTTCGGCCCCGGGCACCACCTTGACGTTGAAGGCGATGTTGTTGGGCATCTTGACGTTGTCCAGCGCGGCCACGCAGCGGATTTGAGAGGTTAAGGGCGCCTGTGCCAGGTGGCTGGGAGTAAGCCCGGGGGTGAATGCCTTGCCGCGCAGCCTGCCCGAGGGCAGCGCCCCCGAGAGCAGGCCGAAGGCGACGTGATTCGACATGCTCCAGTAGCCGGGCAGGTAGCGCCCGCCGCGGTAGTTCTGGTGAGCCTGGAAACGCTCGAAGATGAAATCCTGCAGCTCGCGGGCGATCTCCCCGGGCAACTCCTCGTCCTGGCCGAACTTGGGCGCCTTGTTGAGAATGCGCGCCCTGATATTATCGAAACCTTCGAAATCGGCCCGCAAGGCATCGAGCAAGGTCGACATGTCGAACTCGCCGCGTTCGAAGACCAGCGTTTTTACCGCCGCCAGGCTGTCGATCACGTCGGTCAACCCGATCATGGCGGTGCCCGAGCTGTTGTAGATCGCGCCGCCGTCGATCAGATCGCGGCCCTTATCGAGCGGGCCCTGGAAGATGGCTGACAGAAAAGGCGTGGGCTTCAGAGCCTGGTGCGCCCGGCCGAGCATGTTGTTGGCCTCGACCGAGAGGTCGATCATTTTTCCGAGCTGCTGCAGGTAAGCCTCCCTGAACTCTTCGTAACTTTTCATCGCCCGCGGATCGGGCGTCTCGGGACCGACCCGCTCTCCGAGCAGCGGGTGGACGCCTCGATTGAGCGCCATCTCGAGCGGGGCCACCATGTTGAACATCATGCTGTTGGTGTGCCCGAAGTGCTTGCCGCAGACGGTCGGCTCGACGCAGCCGGTGGCGCTGTAGTCGCGGGCGTCCTGAATCGGAAATCCCTGGGCGACCAGCGCCGGCAACACGGCGGCGTCGTTGTGCAAAGAGGGTGTCGCGTGAGTCAGCAGGTTGACCTCGCACAGCCTGCGCAGGAAAGCCTGTGAGTTGATCTCCGGGGCGAAGCGGGCGTTGATGTTTGGATCGCGCAGCCTGAGCATCTCGACAGCCTTTAAGAAGATCCAGGTCATGTCGCAGACGGCCGACGACCCGTCGGGCTTCTGGCCGCCGAGCGTAATAACCTGGTCGGACGAAGAACCACCGAAGAGGCGGTTGCCCAGGTCTGGCACCAGCGGTAAGTGGTCGGTGTGCTTCAGTAGGTAGGCGCAGGTCAACTCGATGGCCTGCTCGACGCGCTTTCGAAGATCTTCGGCGTCAGTCGCGCCGGCAAGCGAGCGCTGCAGGTAGGGCTCGAACCAGGTATCCAGGCGTCCGATCGACAGGCCGGCGTTCATGTTTTCGAGGTGCTCGCACAGAAACACCACCCAGGCGGCCTGCAGCGCGTCGCGCAGATCACGCGCCGGGTGAGCCGGGACACGCTCGAGGCTCTGGGCCATCTCGATCAGAGTTTGCTTGCGCTCGGTGTCGGATTCTTTATCGGCCTGCAGCCCGGCAGCCAGCGCCAGGCGCCGGGCGTAGTCAATAACGCCGTCCAGAGTGTGGCAAACGCCCTGGTAGAAGGCGCGCTTGGCGTCGTCATCGCAGGCCTGCTCGCGCTCGGTCGCATCAGCACGAATGTCGAGCAGGCCGCGCGAGAGCACTTGGGGCATGTCGGCCACGGTGTGCGAGACCGCCTGCGTCTTCCACATGAAGTAGAGTACGAACTTCTCGTCGAGCAGCAGCGCGCGCGGGTTGCCGTTTGTTCTCTTGGCGTAGTCGCGGATGTTGTCTTCCATCCAGAAGGGAAACACCTGGCGGTCGAGAATGGCGATGTCTTCCGCCGAAATGCGGTAGGGGTTGAGCCGGCGGGCCTCGACCGTGAGCAACTCGGGCCAGATGCCTACACCGCCGGTCTCGGGATAGACGACCACGCCGATGCGCTTGCTGGTGGTCGTCCCGGCCAGCAGGTCGTCCGGGTGGATGATGGCCAGCTTGCGCTCGAGCATGTACTCGAGGGCCTTGCCCTGGCGCAGGACGACTGCATCCGACCCGCCGCCGTTCGTCCGCTGCTTGAGCATGAACTCGGTCAACAGCCTGGCCCGCTCGGAGCAGATCTCGGGCTGCACTGTTCGAAATGCCCACAGCAGTTTCTTCGCCTTGGGAAAGTCGTCGAGCGTGTAGCCGGCCAGGTAGGGATCGTCCAGATGAGTCGTCTCGCCCGAGGGCCTTTCGGGGCACGGCTCTCCGGCCGCCGGGGCTTCGAGATCCCGCCAATCGGCCGGACCGTGCGTCGCCGACCAGGGAGCTTCGGGCCGGGCGGGCCGGTTGCCGAGGTTCACCGCGGTGGACATGTGGCCGAACTTGAGCAAGTAGCTCAGGTTGCCCTCGAAAGACAGGCTGTTGTCCAGCAGCATTCCCAATGTGTCGGCGCCGGCGGTGAAGAAGGTGCGCATAACATCGAGCCCGCGAAAGCGAACGGTCAGGTCTGCCTTGTCGATAGGGCCCGAGCCGACCTTCATCTTGCCGCCCTCGAAGATCGCGTGGGCGGCGGTAGCGCCGTTGTCGAGAGTGAAAAGAAAGCGCGCCTCGAAAGAAAAGGGCACTCCCACCGGGTGGGTATCGGTCAGGTGATGCCGGAAAGCCGGGCGGTGATTGAGCATCAAGGCCAGCCCCCTGAGCTTGGTGGTTACCAGGGCGGGAGTGAGGCGACTCGAGATCCAGTTCTTGGCAGTCGAGACTGCAGGCATTTGTCTGCTCCTCGATAAGATTCCGTGCCCAGAATACCCCCTCTCGTGAAAAGGCGCAACGGCCGTCCGTCCCCCTATCCGGCAGGCCTGGGATTGATGGACACTGAATCTATCTTCTTGCCGATTCGCTTCTGGGCGTCGCGGGGTAGGGATTCCAGATCACGGAGGGCGACCGGGGTTAACTCGATTGAGTAGGTCTTGCTCGTACGTATAGTACGTCACGTACAAGAATGTCATACATATATCTCCATGTCAGTGTCTAAAAAGCTGCCTGTTGCTTGGATAGCCATGACGGATTGCAGGGCAGCGGCGCAAGTACTAAAAACTTCTGATGCAATGCCCGAGTGCCGTGATACGATTCTTGACTAGCATCTCGAAAGTAGGAGAAACATGGTTTGACGCCGGAATTCCCAAGCGAGCTCTGGCTGGGCGCCTGTCGGTTGTACGCTTATCTGTCACAGTACGGTCTCCTGGTGACGGGAGCGGGCGCAATCGCCTTCGTTCTGTTGGCAACCAGACTTTCTTCCAAAATAGCTCGCAGGCTGTTTCTTGGCGGGTGCTGGACAATCGCCCTGGCCGGCCTGGCGGTTGGCCTCTTCGGCCTGATCATGTCGGTTCTCAGGGCTTTGCAAGGCGACAGTATCTGGATGCTCTTTCGCCACTACGCAACGGCCACTCTGCTCTGCTCGATATCGGTGCATCTGGTCGTAAACATCCTGTCTGCGAGCCGGGAGAGAAACTCACGCAAACGAATATCATTAGCCGTCCTTGCCCTGGTCGTGATTGCCTTCCTGTCGTTCACATGGATCAAGTGCCGAATTGATGCAAATGAGTTCGAGGCCTGGACCAGGAACTTGATCACTTACATCGAAAAAACGGGCGTTGTAGGTCTGTATTTACCAGAGGGCATTGACGTTCCAACCTTGGGTTCACACTACGAAGGAGTTCCGAACAATTGGGCACCCATGATCTCAATTGGGAAAAAAGATGTAGCAGAAATTGAGGGACATTCAATACAACTCGATGAAGACGATGGCTGTAAGTCGGTAATGAAAATCCTGAAGAATATACGTAGTAATTATAGCCAGTTGCACCCAAATGAGTCGTTTCCAGGCAAGCTCATGCTGGCCGCGGATAAAGACGCTAGTTGGAAATCGATAGCAACGGTTTCTGATTGCGCGGCCAGATCGGGTTACAATCACTATTCGGTCTTGTTTCGACCGCGCCAGAGATCGCCGGTATCGAAGATCGAGCCGTCGTACATCGACTACGTATACGAGTCTCTAGGCGATGACTATTCAGATCGTATGAACGGCTTTTTTATTTCACTTGCTAGAGCGTGTTCCTTTTGTCCTCAGTTGTGGGATCTGCTCGAACTCGATCCCTGTTACTGGGATGAAAATGAAATCAACATCTATATAATCAATCACTATTCCGAGGCGATCAGGGCGTGCAATTGCTTTCTCGATATCGCTGCTTTAAAGAAAATTGCCTGGGAGATGGTAAAATCGGATTGGCTGACGTCGATTGAAATTGATGTGGCGAGAGACGACGATCGGGACGCCGTTACGGTTGTCTTCAATGCCCTTGCTCCCTGGTCCGAGACCAGCAAGAAGGTGCTCGAGCTTGCCGGGGCCAAGAAGCCGCTGAGGTTCTTGGTGGAGTAGCCGATGCACGTACCGATTTACGCGGGCAGGAAATACGAGGCCAGTTACTTAGGCGACTACCTGGTGGAATATGCCTGCCCCAATTGCCAGTACGAATGCGACGTGGAAGTCCGGGCCAAGGGACTCGGAACGGGCCATAGCCCATATTTCACTGACGACGGGGGCGCCAAGGAAGAAGCCCTGGACAACGCCCAGTATGCGTCTGCCAAGAACGCCAGATGCACTGTCAAGTTGCTGGCCTGCCCGCGCTGCAAACAGCGCAGCAGATCAGCCATATTCAGTTTCATCCTCTTCGCCATGCTAAAGATGATCCTCGTCTCCGTTCCCTTCGTCCTCTTCGGCGCCTATTTCCTGTCGGGACACTACTACCATGGCTTCGGCTGGTTGATGGTGGCCGTGGGAGTCATAAGCGCACTGGCCGTCTACATCACTTCGGTCCACCCCCGCTGGCACAGAGCCGGCGCTCGCAGCCGGTTCGTAATACCCGATCCCGGCCAGAATGCGCCTCTCTAATCCGGCGCCGCTAGCGGCGTCATGGACCTCCCGGTCAAAAGGAAAGTGTGATATGCAGAAACCGTTTTTCCGACTTCCTTCGGAGGTGGCGAGAATGAAACAGTATGTGTGTTGTTTCGTGATGGCGATGATATTCCTGCTGGATTCCCAATATTCCCGGGCCGAGCAATCTTCCATGCCCAATCTGTCTATCATGGTCAAGGCCAAGGCCAAGCCCAAGGACGGGAAGAACATCATCATTTCCATGTCGATCAACGACTACCTGATGAAGAACAAGATGCCTCAGTGGGATATTTTCGATTCTCGCGATGGGGCGGCTGCTGTGGACGAAGAATCTGGCGCGGACGTGATTGTCGAGTTCGGGGCGGAGACCAAGGACGCCGAAAACGTCGTGGTATTGACCGTCTCGGCCCGGGACACCTTGCGGGACAAACAGCTGTTTGCGAAATCTGCGTTTTCCTCCCCGCGTAACCTCAAACAACCGGGCGCCTGGAGCGCGGCCGCGAGTGAAGCGGTCACGAAGGTGATGCCCGAAGTCATCACTGGGTTGAAGAAGCACTACTGGAGCCTGGCACGCAACGGCACCTGGAGCCGGGTGACGCTCGAAGACGCGCCCAAGGATCTCGAGAGGAATGTGGAGGAAAAACTCAAAAAGGATTGTTACCAGACCGAGCGCTGCCAGGGCAAGCCGGGTTTCCTTGTCCAGTGCAAGCTCGATAACTTAGAATTGTTCGAGCGGATTGATAATGTCATCAAAGCGGCGTCACCTGGGGCTAGCTACGATGTCCGAGCCAGGACCAACAAGAATATTAAACTGGAGTTCCGATCCGTAAAGAAGAAAGACAGGAAGAAAAAGAGCCGAAAGAGGAAAAGATAGCGCTCATGTGTCAATTGTTGGGGGCCGACTCCATATCCATATTAGTTTGACAAGCCCGTAACGGCCTGGTAAACACTGACAATTCTCAGTACAGTGGCCAACGTTCCTGAAGTCTGTAGGCAGGCACTGTTTGTACGCAGTTGAACCTTTTAAAGGAGGCTGGAGATGATCTGGATCACCATCGGCGTAATGTTCTGCGGAGGCGTTCTGGCTGCCTCGAACCTCATCATTGCCAAGAAGCCCGATGCCAAGGAGTTGATAGACAAGCTGGTGCCGTACCAGGGGTGGATTGGCATTGTCATGTTCCTGTGGGGTATCTGGGACACCATCCACGTTCTGACCACGGGTTGGTTCGCGGTCGTCTCGGTCATTCCCGTGTCCGCGATTGTCATCCTGGTGGCGGTTCTGGTCGAGGTGGTGCTGGGATTCCTTTTGGGATTCGGGCTGATCAGTAAGTATGCGCTCAGCAAGAACGAGCAGGCCTTGGCCAAGGGGCAGGAGATCCGGGGCAAGCTGGCCAAGTTCCAGGGCCCGCTGGGTCTGATCGCCATTTTCGTGTCGATCTACATCCTGCTCTGGAACCTCATCCACTGGGGCTTCTGACGCAAAGCCGTTCTATTCGACCATTTCGACTTGCTTCTGGTTGATCTGCAGCGTGACTTTGCGGGCAGTTGTAGCTGCTCCGTCCCCGTACGGACCCAACTACTTTGTGATTTGCTCAAACAGCATTTCTTCAATCTGCCTGGTGAAGCGCACCTCGATTTTCTTCTGTAGCATGGTGGTGACATCAGACCGGATCTTCTCGAGCATCGGAAAGCCGGTGGTCTCGACAGCAGGTTTAATCAGCGAGACCTTTTTTTCCGCGGGCTTTGCCTTCTCGGCGCAATTGCCGGAATCTGCATTCACGCACTTGGCCTGCTTTTCCGGGATGTCCACTGCTTTGGCGTTTCCGCTCGCAAAAGCCAAGAGGAAAACCGCGATCGCCGAGAGTATTGCGGTTTTCACATAGCGTTTCATCTTGCATTCCTCCCCGCGAGCCCTCAGTTGGAATTCGTGCAGAGTATGGTCGAATCGCCCAGGTTCTTGCAGCGGACCTCAGCCTCGGGTTGCCCGTCGAAGCAAACCAGAACGGCGCCCATCTCGACACACGGCAGCGCCCTGGAGGTAACCACTGGCTTTCGCTCCCAGCCCCAGCCGGCGAGAACGCCCAGCGCCACCACCGCAAGCACCAGCACCGCTCCCAGCTTAAGCAGCTTCTTCATGGCTTCCTCCTTTGCTTCAATACGACTGGTCATAGGCCTTGCAAGGGGCAGGCCAAGCCGGCCCTGGAGACGAACGTGTGTAATTTCAAGGAAGTAGAGTGCTAGCGGGCTGCGTTCCGGCGAGGATCGAACCAGACGCGGGCAAGATCTTGCCGGCCCCTGCAACTTCTTGCCGGGCCGCCGGGGGCGCTGTTGCCGTGCGTCCCCTTTGACAATTTGACGCGGCCGTTCTCTACACAAGTTCAAAGCATGTCAAATTGTCAGACTGATCGCGTCGTCTTTTTTGAATCTCGCAGGTTTCATGCGTCGTTAGGCGTGCACAGATCGTGGTGTGGTTTTTGCTTGGCTATTTGGTCAATCACCACACCCGATGTGACGAGAGAGGAGGGTTATGATGCTCAAGCGGTTGCTTCTGATCGTGATGGCCGCGTTCTTCTGGATTGCAGGCTCTTCCTCGTATGGACTGGCCGAGGAGAAAGTCAAGCAGACCCGCGAGCCGCTGTGGTCGTTGGGAGCCGGGGTCGGCTTCGGCTATTCGTATCCCGTCTTCTTCGGTTCGAGCCTGGCCAACCTGGCGAACCTGTACGGAGGAGATAGCCTGTCCGGCGCGGGCGCGATCGCCTTCCTGGCGTTTACATGAATCAAGTGCCGAATTGACGCAAGCGAGTTCGAGAGCTGGACCAAGAAGCTGTTTAGCATCATCGATAAGGTGGGCGTTGAACGTCTTTTTATTCCAGAAGGCATTGACATTCTGACTCTGGATTCACGGTTCGAAGGTGTTCCGGCTACTAGTGCACCTATGATCTCAATTAAGAAAAGTGGCGTAGCAGAAATAGAGGATCGTTCTATACGACTCGATGAAGACGATAGCTGTAAGTCGATTTTGAAATTCATGAATTTTATCCATGATAACTTCTTATTTTTGCATCCGAACGAGCCATTTCCGGGGAGACTTATGCTCGTTGTTGACAAAGACGCCAGTTGGCAATCGATTGCTACAGTCATTAGTTGCGCGGCCAGATCGGGTTACATTCACCATTCGGTCTTGTTTCGACCGCGCCAGAAATCGCCATTGGCGAGGCCCGATCCATCATACATTGATTACCTGTTCGAACCTCTCGGCGATGACTATGAAGTTCGCGTCCTCGGCATTTGCGTTGACGCAGCTAGTCTTGTATGCCCCTTTTGCCCTTGGCTGATAGGATCGGCAATGGGGATTTTCGAATGGGGGTATATCGACGTGATGAAAAAATTTCCCGAGGAAGTCAGGGCCTGCAACTGCTTTCTCGATATCGATGCTCTCAAGAAGATTGCCTGGGAGTTGGGAAAGAGGGATTGGCTGACGTCGATTGATGTCACGTCGGCCGGGATTGACGATCGGGACGCCGTCACGATAGTTTTCGGTGCAGATGCTCACTGGTCCGAGACCAGTGAGAAGGTACTCGAGCTTGCCAAGGCCGGGAAGCCGATGAGATTTTTGGTGAAGTGAGCGTTCCTCAGATTGAAGTTCAAGCGGGCGAAGAAAGAGGTCCGGAAGAAAAAGAGCCGAAAGAGAAAGAGGTAGCGCTCACTCGACCAACTCGACCTGTTTCTCGTCGATCTGCAGCGTGACTTTGCGGGCTCGGCGGGCAAGGCGCGGATTGGATTTCAGTGCCGACGAGGCCCAGTTCTGTACCGTGAGTTCCAGGTTGCGCACCTTGTCGTCGTTCTTGCCGGTCAGCGTTATCTTTACAAACTCCCCGACTTCCCCCAGGTCGTAGGCATGGATCTCGGGCGCCTCGTCGAATGAGGAAGTGAGCAACACGTAGTGGTGGCCGCAAACCTGGTGGGTCTCCGGGATGCAGGTTCCAGACACGCTGAAGCCGTACAGCCGGATGATCAGTTGGGAACTTGTGAAGAATTGCATGTTGCCCAGAGCGGCCGCCCGCACCAATACATCCCGGGAGGCCTTTTCGACCTTGACTTCGACACTGCCCGGCAGCTTGAGTTTCTTTGCATGAACCGAACCGGCCACAATCAGCAAACCGACCAACAGGGCAAAACGACCGCTCATGTTCTCCTCCTTCCAGAATCGCGCTCGGCACAGACCCAGTATAGTGCTGGACGCTCCCGACCGGAAGTGTGATATACAGAAATCTGCTTTTCAAATGGAAGGGAGATCGTTGACCTTGATTTCCCCGGGAATTGACGACTTCGAAAAACAGCGCCGGCTGCGTGAAACCAGAAACGAAGTCATCATCAACGGAATCTTGGCGGCCTGTCTGGCGGTTCCGCTGGTTCTTCACTTGCTGTCATATTTCCGGTCCGATCCGACGGCTTTTCATCCCCCGCTCGGTTTGGTCATCCTGGTGTGTTTCGGTGTCCTGGCCAGCACCAGCTTTGCCCTCTACCATCGCCGTAATCCTCCCTATCGCTGGCACCGCAAATATGTAACCACGCTGACTCCAATCTTGTGTAACTTCCTTTCAATCGTATTTTTGCGAAACGAGGTTCCGCTTGGCTCTCTTGGTTTCATATCGATCGCAACCCACTCGCTGGCGATCGTTCTTAGCGGGCTTCGTTTCGACACCCGGGTGGTGGTCGTCGCTGGAGCAACCACACTTTGCTTGCAATTGATCTTTCTTGCTTTTTTCGTACCGGCCGGTTCGTCTGTTATTCCGTCGCTGATCCTGGCAGTGATCCTGCTCGGTGCCACGACTGCCAGTGTGACATACGTCGTGTCCAGCATGATCGAGCTGCATCGCGAATCCGTCCACAAGGAGCACTTGAGTCGCTTCCTGGCGCCGGAAGTTGTCGAGGAAATTTCCAGAAAGCCTCAACTCCTCAAGCAAGCGACCGAAACCCGGACCGCCACGATCTTGTTTGCCGACATTCGCGGTTTTACAACTCTCAGCGAAAAGCATCCGGCTGCGGAGATCGGGCGGATACTGAACGTCGTCTTTGAAGAATTGACTTCGGCGATCATGGACAACCAGGGCATGGTGGACAAGTACATAGGAGACGCGGTCATGGGGGTATTCGGCGTACCCGTAGCCTCCGAAAACCACGCCCTGCAGGCGGCTCGTGCGGCAATAGATATGCACAGGCGTCTCGAAGCACTCAACCAATTTCTGCCCAGGGAAATAGGACAACCTCTGGCCATCGGGGTGGGCATTCATACCGGCGAAGTGATAGCCGGAGCGATAGGCTCGAGCCGCAGGTTCGAATATACCGTCATCGGAGATACGGTCAACGTGGCTTCCAGGATCGAATCGCTGACCCGCAAGTACTCGACTGGCATCCTGTTGTCCGCACAAACCGCGCAGCTGATTAAGGAAGACCTGCCGCTTGAGGAAATAGCAACGGCCCAACTCAAGGGCCGCAAGCAACCGGTGACCCTGTATTCGCCGGTTCTGCCGGAATCGGGTGCAGAGTCCTTGCCGAGCTTGACTTAGAAAACTCAATCGTGGTCTGCTTCCTCATGGAAACTCGATTCCGATGCGCCAATTGAGGAAACTTACCATCCATTCAGGGGAGGTCGATATGTTTAGTTCACGAATCTGGTCGTTATTGGTGGCAGTTTTGTTCGCCGCCTGCTCGGGTCCGCAGACGGTGTCCGAGCCGCCGCCATCCAAGGCGGTGGAGACGGCTCCGCAAAAAGCCGTGCAGGCGCCCGAGGCGCCCAAGGCGCCGGTGGCACTGGAAGAGTACTTCAAGGTCCATCGGGTCGGCGGCGCGTCGTTCTCGTACGATGAGAAGCTGGTGGCCTTTGTCAGCGATCAGGGCGGCCGCCTGGATATCTGGGTCAAACCGCTTGCCGGCGGCGAGGCCAGGCAACTCACGCATGTCAAGGGCTTCGTGCATTCGTTCGCCTTCTCTCCCAAGAAAGACCAGCTGGTCTACGAGGCGGACGTGGGCGGTACCGAACTGGCCCACCTGTACCTGACCGACTCGACCGGCCAGAAGCATAAGGACCTATGCACCGATTTCCCGCCCGGCGCACGGACCATGTTCGCCGGTTGGGCGCTGGACGGAAAGACCTTCTTGTACTTGTCATCCAAGCGCGATCCGAGCTTGCTCGATCTGGTCGAGTACAACTTGGCAAAAAACAAATCGAAGATCCTCTGGAAGGCCTCGGGCAAGCTCTCGTTTGCCGCGGCCAGCCGCAATCACAGGCGTTTCATAATCACGGAGACGCTCTCGGACATCAACAACAACCTCTACTTGCTCGACCGAGGCAAGAAGAAGCCCGTCCTGCTCACTCCCCACAAGGGCGACGTGCAGACCTACCCGACCACGTTTTCCAAAGATGCCCGCACCCTCTACTACGCTTCGGACGAGGGCAGCGAGTTCACCGCTGTTTTGGCCATGAACTTGAAGACCAAAAAGAGCAAACCGGTGCTCAAGGCCGACTGGGACGTCGAGTACGCCGGCTATTCGGAAGATTGGAAGTACTTCTACACGATCACCAACGAGGACGGTACGCCCAAGGTGGTCATCAGCGACGCCAAGACCAGAAAGCCTGTCGAGCTGCCGGCGCTGGGTGGCCCCGGAGCGCTGGTCCCGCTGGGCTTCTCGCCCAAGGATCGCTACCTGGCGGCTACCATGGTGACCGACCAGGTCCCGGTCGATATTTTCGTGGTAGACCTGAAGCAGAACAAGGCCAGCAAGCTGACCAACGTGTTGCCCGAGTCGTTGGCCGGCGTGACCATGGTCACGGCAAAGTCGGTTCGAATTCCCTCGTTCGACAAGCGCGAGGTGCCAGCTTTTGTGTACGAGCCGGCCGGCGAGGGACCGCATCCGGCGGTGATCGACGTGCACGGCGGGCCGACCTACCAATCCAGACGGCGTTTCGAGCCTTTCCGCCAGTACCTGGTCTCAAAAGGCTACGTGGTGCTTGTGCCCAACGTGCGCGGCTCGACCGGTTACGGCAAATCGTATACCAAGCTGGACAACCTTGATCTGGGCGGCGGCCCGCTCAAGGACGTGGTGGCTTGCAAGCAATGGTTGGTGGCCAACGCGGCGGTGACGGCCGACCAGGTGGTTGTCATGGGCGGCAGCTACGGCGGCTACATGGCCTTGGCCGCTTCCACTTTCACTCCAAAGGAGTTCGCAGCCAACGTGGACTTCTTTGGGCCTTCGGATCTGAAAACGTTGGTGGAGAGCTTCCCGCCCTACTGGGCCGCGTTCGCCAGTTCCATCTACGCCAAGTTCGGCGATCCCAAGAACCCCGAGCACGCCAAGTACCAGCACGATCGCTCACCGATCCACTTCGTCGACAGGATCGAGCGGCCCCTGCTGGTGGTCCAGGGAGCCAACGACGCCAGGGTCAAGCAAAGCCAGTCCGATCGGATCGTCGAGGCGCTCAAGGGTCGCAAGGTACCGGTCGAGTACATGATCCTGCCGGACGAAGGCCACGGCTTCTCAAAGGACGAATCGCGCCTGAAGACCTACAAGCTGACAGACCGCTTTCTGGATTGCTACCTGTTTGGTGACACGTCGGTGGTGGTTCAAACAAAGTAGACTATCGCCACGACTGCAAATTCGGGTTGTGCTTCGGCTGACCCCTCTAACCGTTGGGAGGAAACATGAAACGCTTATTGATGTTGCTCATTTTGCTGCCGATCCTGTCTCTTGTCGGATGCAACAAAGAAGAAAGCGGACAGCCAGACGAAAAGGCGGCCGCACCGGCGGCGACGCCGGCTGCGGCGACTGCGACCGCGCCCGCGGCCAAGTTGGTCATGGACCAGCTCAAGCTCAAGGCCGCCAAGGGCTGGGAAGGCGAATTCAACAAGGCCATGACCAGCTGGACATATGAGAAGTACGTCCCGGCCGGCGACGGCACCAACAACCTCGGGGGCCGGTTCTACGTAGACAAGTGGGACAGCGATATGCCCTCCAGCGCCCAGGCCTACGCCGAGAAGCTCAAGACCAAGCAGGGCTTCCAGGACATGGGCTACATCTGGACCAAGGCGGAGCCCAAGGACATCCAGGGCGGCTGGCTGGTTATGGGTGAGTGCATCGACAAGACCGACAAGGAGGCCAAGTCAGAAAGGGCCTTCGTCGCCAACATCGGCGGCTGCTCCTGCCGCGGCTCCGGGTTCAAGAACGACGTGCTGCGCGACGAGGCCATCGCCGCCTGCCAGAGCATCAAGCCCTAGCGCCTGACGTACGTCAGAGCCGGGCGACGATCTCACTGGCCGGCTTTCGTTCACGCGGCTTTTTGGCCAGGCCCTTGACGTGGTCGGGCAGGTGGTCTTCGTCCAGAGCCGGTTTGCCGATGGCCAGCATTACCAAAGGCTCCTGATCCAGCTTCAGGCCGAAGAACTCGCGGGCCTTTCCGGGGTCGAAGCCGGCCATGGGCCGCGCCACCAGGCCCTGTTCCGTGGCTGCCAGGACAAGATTCATTACCGCCATGCCCAGATCGAACTGGTGGTAGGCGCGCCCGTCGGGCAGCACGCAGTCATCTTCCTTGCGGGTATAGCCGATCACCAACAATGGCGCCCGTGAGGCCCATGGCCGATTGCCGTCGGCCAGTGCCTCGGCGCCCTTCGATCTCGCCTTATCGCTTAGCAAGAACTGAAAGCGCCAGGGCTGGTTGTTGAAGCAGGACGGTGTCAGTCGCAGCGCTTCGATGAGCCCGTCCAGCGTATCGTCATCCAGCGGCTCGGGAGATATCGAGCGGGTGGCATGACGTGCCTTGAGAAATTCTATTATCGCATTGTTCATGGCATTTCTCCTTTCTTCGATGTTTTCAGGATTTTGCAATATGCAAGCCAAACCCGCTAAAAATGCATTTCTTGGAATATATGCCCGAAATACTTGGATTGTTGCGCTGCACCAGCCGAACTTCTCGAGCCTGCGTGTACCGGCGAGTGTCCAGGTTGTATCAAGAAAAGTGTCTCAATCCTTGAAGGTCTGTGAATTTGAATTTCTCCAGGCAACCTTTTTGGAGCAACGCCGGTCTATGGGGTAAGATCGGGGTTCTGATGCCAGACACACAGACGGCAAAACTCGATGAGCGGACCCTGGTCGAAAGCTCTGTCAAAGGTGACGAAGGAGCGATGCAAGTGCTATACCGGCGACATTCCGGGAAAATATACGGCCTGGCGCTCAGGATGACCGGCTCGCCGGCCGACGCCGAGGACATCGTCCAGGACACCTTCATGCGAGCTTTTCAGCACCTGGGCAAGTTTCGCCGTGACTCTTCTTTCAGCACCTGGCTCTACCGCATCGCCGTAAACCGCACGCGTGACTGGGCCAAGAAGCGTAAACCCACATCGCCCGAAGTGGAGATTGCACAAGCGCCCCGCCAGGCGGACGCCATGGTCGGGAAAAGACTGGAAAAAGCTCTAGGCAGATTGCCTTTCGGTTACCGCGAGGTGTTGGTATTGCACGACGTGCTTGGCATGAGACACGCCGAGATCGGGCCGGCTTTGGGAATCAAGGCCGGCACCTCCAAGAGCCAACTGCACAAGGCCAGGGCCAGCATGAGACAGATGTTGACCAACGCGCAGGGGGCGTCATGAGCGAGCACAGACATTTTTCGGACGAAGTTCTAAGCGCTTACATCGATCAGGATCTCGACCGGGAGCGCAGCGCGGAAATAGCAGACCAGCTGGGTTCGTGCGCGGCATGTCGCGCCGTGGTTGCCGAGATCGAGGCTATCAAGAACGATCTTACGGATCTCGGCCAGGCCCAACCGCAACGAGACTTGTGGCCAGCCATCCGGCGGGATATGGCCCGGGCCCGCGAAACCGTATCTTGGTGGCGGCGCTTCTGGATGGTGCCGGTCGCGGCGGCAGTCGGTGCCGCGGCGGCTGTGTTATTGGTGCTGGTCTTTACGGGCCCAGCGCGGCAGGGATCAGTCAAGCCCGCAGGCAAACTGGATGCGCTTGCCAGCGTACAGAAAGCCGAGCTGGAATACCGCGGGGCGATCGCTTCTTTGCAGCAGGCGCTACGTTCAGACAAGCCCGCCTGGGGCCCGCGGACGCAGCAAGTTATAGAGGACAGCCTGGCCGAGATCGACAAATCGATCAGGCGCTGCCACCAGGCCATCAGGGCCGAGCCCGAAAACATCCAGGCGCACGAGATGGTGCTGGCCGCTTATCAGCAAAAAGTGGATCTGCTGACCGAGTTGGTCGCCGAGTCCATGTAACCGGAGGAGTGCCAGATGAAAAATACAAGCCGAATTTCTTTTGTGATGACTGCCTGCCTTACCGCGCTGGGCTTGGCTTTGCCCGCCGGGGCAGGGGAGTTTGTAAAAACAATTCCGGCGGGCGACAAGCTCGAGCTGACTGTATTGATGCGCACGGCCGGCGTGAAGATCGAAAGCTGGGATCGCGCCGTAGTAGAAGTGCGCAGCAAAGAGGACATGAGTCGCGGCATCGAGGTCAAGGAGTCGGAGATACGCTTGTCGTACAAGTCACGCGCCGGAGACATAGTTGCGCCCGACGAAGATCTTTTTCTGAAAGTGCCGAAGACGACGAACCTGATTGCAACAACCGTGAGCGGCGAGCTGACGCTTGCGGGGCCGGTCGAGCGCGTCAAGTTGACCAGCATCAGCGGCGAGCTGGTCATGAAAGGCTCAGCCGGGCGGATGACTCTCAAGACGGTCAGTGGGGATATCGAGATCAAGACGGCAACAGGCGACCTGACCGCCGGGACGGTGAGCGGCGAGATAAAGGGCGGCTCGATAAGCGGCAAGCTGATCGAACTGCGGACCGTCAGCGGCGATATCGTGCTCAATGGATTGAGCTCCGAGCAGGTGCGGGTCAAGACTGTCAGCGGCGATATCACACTCGGCTGTCGGCTCTCGCCGGTCGGGACGGTCAAAATCGCGACAGTCAGCGGCGACGCCGAACTGAGGCTCCCGGCCGGGGCAGGATTCACGGCCGCGCTCAAGAGCCGCAGCGGTGATTTATCGACCGACTTCGACAAGGCCGAACAAGAGAGCCAAGGCGCGCGCACGCGAGTCAAGGTGGGCTCCGGCGAAGCCGAGATCGAGATGGCCAGCCTCAGCGGCGACCTGAAGATAATTAAAACAAAGTAGAAGATGAACGGCGACGGGCAGCGCGGCGTTTCGGGCGGCTCATGGACGACCTGCTGACCAGCCCCACCCCGCCACATGTTGATACTGAAGATCTCGTATCTGTGGAGTTGAGAAGATACGAGAGATGCCTGCAGTTGCCTGCTTGCCGATTACTTAGCGCCGCCCTCGAGCACCTTCAGGCACTTGTTGTAGCCCATGGCTGTCAGACCGCCGCGATCCTTCTTCTTGGCGGCCTTGAGCAGCTTGATCACTTCTGCCTTCTTGTCCTCGGGCAGTTGCTTGACCACACCGGCCATGAAGTTGGCGGCGTCCGAACGGTCGTACTGGTCTCTGGACTTGAGACCCTTGATCAATATGTCGAACTTGCCGTTGTCGCCCATGGCGATGGCCTTAGAGGCCAGGCGGTGTCTGGCCATGATGTCCTTGACCTTGGGGATCAGATCCTGGATGGCCTTGAGCGAATCCTTGTTGGCCAGGTCGACGATGATGTCTGCTACTTCAACCTGCTGGCCCTTCTTGGTCTTGGGCAGCTTCTCGATGGCCCAGTCGAGCGCCTTCTTCTGGTATAGTCGAATGCCGGCGCGGAGCTGCATCTGGTGCTCCTTACCGGCCTTGCTCAGATAGAGATTGGTCAAGGCGGCAAAGACCTCATCCGAACCGCCGGCGGCCGCCGCCGAGTACAACTTGTCGCGCAGCATGAAATCCTTTTCCTTCTTGGCCGCCTCGAGCATCTGCTTGCCGACGGCCGGGTCCTTGATCGTGATCAGCGCCTTGGCCGCGATGGCGCGGGCCTTTTGGGGCTTCGCGCCGTCGGCGGCGAACTTGGCCAGGTCGACCGAGACCTTGTTGCCGAAAGACAGCAGTGGCTTGTAGGCCTTGCAGTTGAAGTCGTACTCGCATTTTTCCATGTCGCCGATCAGCTTGGCGGCGTTTTCGGCCGAGTATTCGAGGGCCTTGGGTTTCGCGGGCTCTACTGCTTTGGCGGGTTCTGCGGGTTTGGGCGCCTCGGCCACCGTATCGGGCTTCTCGACCGGTTCTTTGGCCTTGTTCTTGTCGTTGCATCCAGCGCAAAGCGCCAGACAGCCGGACATACAGATCGACAGGAATGAACTGGTTCTCATGGAACACCTCCCTTGAATGAATGAAGGACTCGAATCTTATGCAGAGTCTGTATCACCGTCGCCGGTGGATGACAAGAGATGAAAATATTACAGCCTGTCGCCCGGCATGTTACTATCGGCGGGTCATGTCGGTTCGACTCACCACATTCCTGGGGTTCTTGATTGTACTGGCCATCATCGGCGGGGCCGTCTGGGTGATTTACGAGGGCCGCTGCGCGAGCCGCTGCAACAGCGCGATCGGGGAAGGCAGCAGCCTTTCAGCGCAGGGTCAGACGAGGAGAGCACTGCTACAACTGGATGAGATAGACGACGACTGCGATTGCTCCCGCTTCACCCAGGGTGACGAGCCGCCCGAACTGTCAGCAGCCCGCGTATGGTTCGAACGCTACCGGCAAGCCTACGGCGAGGCCGCCGCGGCCGAGTTGGCGCGCAATGCCGCAGGGCCTATCACCCGCGGATTGGAAGAGTAGACGTTTCAGTTTCAAGACGGACACCTGCTTACCAAGAAACGGGTGGGGGTCGAGTCTCCATGGTTTTCGCTGCCTTTTCGGCTGGTTGAAAAACGAACAGAGATTGTGGGTAGTGGACTCACCCAAAACCGGTCTGGATGGTCTTCGTCCGCGGGCTACCCGGGGATATATAATAAAGTTATTCCGGTATGATATGATTTCAGCTGGTTCCTGGCGCGAATCTTGCTTTTGTAGCACATGAAACTACGTCAACTAATGAATGGAGGAGATGAAAATGAAAATGAACCGCTTTTTACTTCTCGTTGGGTTCGCGGCCGGCCTGGCTTGCGCCGCATGCTCTGAGTATTCGAACAAGATCAAGGGAGACCTGAACGGAGACGGTCACCTGACACAGGCGGACATCACCTTGCTCTCCAACTGGATCGCCTCCGGTTCCACCGACGCGGACGGGGACATCAACGGAGACGGCAAGGTTGACGGCTCGGACCTGGAGGCGCTGCGGAACATGGTCTGTCGCAGCAACGGTGGAAGCATGGATGCCCCGATCAAGGGCCAGTGCTGCCTGACCAACAGCGATGGTTCGATCTGTTGCGACAGCAACTTCGACGGTGACTTCAACGACTGCGTGATTGACAAGGACTGCCAGGAAGATGCCGATTGCGACGTGCTCAACTGCCCGGCCTTCTGCACCAGCGAGGGCAAGTGTCGCTGTACCGGCATGTGCGATTCGGACGACGACTGTTATGCACTCAACTGCCCGGCCTTTTGCAACGGCAACGGCGAGTGCGAGTGCAAGATCTTCTGCGAGACGGACATTGACTGCGGCTTCATCGAGCATTGCCCCTCCATCTGCGGCGATGAGGGCTACTGCGTCTGCCAGGGCGACGACTGCCTGGGCGAGGGCGAGCGTTTCATGGGAGGCGACAAGCATTGCTGCGCCGGACTTACGGCTGTCGACGACGCCGAATACAACGCCGGCGAATGCTATTTCTTCGACTGCGCCTGCTTCGTTTGCGCCTACTGCGAAAACGGCGAATGCGGACCGGGCGAGAACCCCTGCAACTGTCCGGCCGACTGCGGAGAATGCATCCCCGGCGACACCCGCCCGTATGCCTGCCCGGATGGCAGTAACGTGTCCTGGTGCGAGTGCGACGAACATCACGCCTGGCAGTGCATCATCTCCCCCGAGAACCAGTGCGCCACCCAGTGCCACGCTGTCGGCGATCATTTCATGGACTACGAGGGCGATCAGGTCTGCTGCGCGGGGTTGACCAAGGCCGATGACTGCGTGCCGGACGTGGTCAACGGAGAAGTCACCTGCGCCTGCTTCGACTGCCCCTGCTTTGTGTGCGTCGAGTGCGGCGATGACGTTTGCGGACAGGCCGAGAACTCCTGCAACTGCCCCGCGGACTGCCCGGTACCTGAGTGCACCGAGGGCGCCACCTTGCCCTGCAACTGCATGAACAACCTGGTCGAGGATCCGGCCTGCTGGATGTGCGACGCCAACGGCACCTGGATGCCGATCGAATACGCCGCCGATCCCTGCAACTGCCTGTATTCGGCCGGCTGCCGGGAAGGCTACGTTTGCGAGGCTGACACGGGCCAGTGCCAGCTCGACTGCCGCCTGGTCAACTGCGACCCGGGCACGAACTGTGTAGACTATTGCGGCGATTTCCAGGTGTGCCACCCCGATACCGGTCTGTGCGTAGGCGATTGCCGCCTGCTCGATTTCGCCTGCCCCCAGGGCCAGCGCTGCGATGAACAATCCGGCATCTGCCTAGCTGACTGCCTGGGCGAGGGCGGGAAGTTCGAGGACTTCGACCAAGAGGGCAAGTGCTGCGACGGGCTGGTCGCGGTTCCCGATTACTTTCCGGAGAACGGCCAGTGCATCGGTCCCAACTGTCCTTGCTTCGTGTGCACCCGTTGCGGCACCGACGAAGGAGTCTGCAGCCTGGGAGAGAACCGCTGCAACTGTCCAGGAGACTGTGTCGGCGCCGTCAACTGCGAGGCGGACAAGTGCGAGACGGTCAGCGGCGACTATGCCATAAGCGGCGACTGCCCGGGCGTTCCGGCGGACGGTGACCCGTTCACCATGTACCGTATCTCGCAAGAAGGCTGCGGTCTGGCTTTCCACGACCTCCTTGAGACGCTGCTGGGCCCCAGCGGCTGCATAGACGACCACGTCATCTTCACCGCCCGGCGCTGCAGCGGAGCGGTGACCGTCACCGGCGTATCCCGCACCATGTACTTCACCTGCCCCTTCCCCAACGCCGACAACGGCAACGACACCTGCAGGGTGTTCCTGGACGACATGATCGATTGACGGGCAACGCTACCGTACCGGCCCCGGCATGGGAACCTCATCCGGTATGGAGTCGGGTCTTGTCAGACTGTACGTGATCTTCCAGAATCAGGCAGTTCATCTCTCTCACCTTCTTGAATGATAAATCATTGCAGATGAATCCGGTGGCATCCGATGAGAAGGCGGAGGCAAGTTGAACGGCGTCCGGGGTCTTCAGGCTGTATTCCGCCCTGAGCCTGGCGGCCTTGTCTGCAATACCTATTGTCAGGTTGACCCAGTTCAGATTGGGATAGGTCACAAACAGCGAGTAGAACTTCAGGGCCAGGTCGTCGAGCTTTCGGCGATACGGCTGGACCAGAATCTCCAGCAGAGACACTGTCGAAGTGAACGCCTCGATTTTCCCACTCTCGATGGCTTTGAAGATGGGCTCACAAAGAGAATGGTATCGTGGATGTCGTTCGACGAAGTAGATGAAAATGCTGGTGTCGATTGATATGCGGGAGTGTTTTTTCAGGAAGTTTTTCAAAAAGGATGCCTCTACCAGGAGTCCCGTTCTGTCTCCAGGTAGTTCTCTTCGTAGAGACCCTTGCCTAGACCGGAGAGGGCTTTTCGATAGTTTTCAGGTTTGGGCATCAGGATGGTGATGCCGTCCTTGACGACCACCAGAACTTCGTCCCCACCCTTCAAGCGCATGGCCTGTCTGGCTTCTTTGGGAATTACGATCTGATTCTTAGAGCTGATCTTGACAACGGTCATGTCACACCTCCGACGATCCCTTCCTTTACAATACTACAAAAAGTAAAGCAGGTCAAACATTGGAGCTCGGGTGCTGGGGAGCCGCGCTGTGTTCTTGGCGATTTCACGGGCATGCTTGGTCAATGAACAGCAAAGATCCTGTTTTTTAGTGCTGTACGCCTTCTCTTCTCAGGTTGACAAAGCGCTTGATCTTCTGGTTCTTTGCGATCCTCAGGCTGAAGGTCAAAGACAGCTCGAGCCCGGGGTTTTCGAGCCTGACGCGATGGCGCCCGGACGGCAGGCGGATTCCGTCCACGGTGGGCGTCGTGACACCGGTGTCCCTGCCGTCTATGTAGATCTTGGCCCATGGCTCGGAGTTGATAAACAGAGTGCCCATACTTTTCTTGACGACGATCGCCTGGCGATCCCCGCCATGCTCTGCCGCTGCGGTGCCCGCATCGGCAATAGCGCCGCTTCCGGCATCTTCGGTATCGGCGAGCTTTAATCCTGCGTCCGGCGCTATGATAGCGGGGGAAGCCATCGTCTTCGTCCCGTCCGGTCCTGGCGGCGGTGCTGTCGTTACACCCGGCCAAAGAAACCACAGCAGGTAGACGAGCAACCCGACGATCACGGCGCCCAGGCCGAGCCAGGCATGCCGGGTTGCGGGTTTCTCCTTGGCAGTGGTCGCGTCCGGCGAGATCTTCTGGGTTCCCTCCGCCGCGGGTACGGACGGGACGCCGAATGTGATCAGATCGCCGCTGGCCGGCAACGGGTCGACGCGCCGCTCGGATATGATCGGCCGCAGCCATTCTTGCAGGTCAGTGTCGGAGGCATCCAGGTCCAACTCGCGCACGGCCGTCTCCAAGGCCTTGTCGAAATCCCGGGCGCACGCAAAGCGCTTGTCGCGCTCCCGCTCGAGGGCCCGCATCACCAGACTGTCTATTTCGGGGGGAACATTGTGAGCGCCGGCCGAAGGAGGATCGATGCGCGCGTCTCTGACCTTGCGCAGCACCTGCACCTGGTCGTCGCCGTCGAACAGCCTGCCGCCGGTCAGCATCTCGTGCAACACCACCCCCAGCGAAAACAGGTCGCTGCGCTGATCGAGCTTGTCTCCGACGGCCTGCTCGGGCGACATGTAAGCCACCTTGCCGCGGATCATCCCGGCCTCGGTGACGATGGCCCGGTTGGCCGCCTTGGCGATGCCGAAGTCGGTCAGCTTCACCTCTCCGGAGCGGGAGATGAGAATATTGGGCGGGCTTACGTCGCGGTGGATCAGATCGAGCGGGCGACCCGAGCGATCGCAGCGGGCATGCACGAAGGCCAGCCCGTTCAATACCCGCCGGCAGATCAGGCAGGCCAGGCGCAGCGGCAAACGGACGCCCCGTCCGGCGGCGTTTATCAGGATTTCTTCCAGGTTGGCCCCGTCGACGTACTCCATGACGATGAAGTAGCGATCCTCCAGCTGCCCGAAGTCCAGCACCTGGGCGATATTGGCGTGGGTCAGCAGGCTCGCGAGCCTGGCCTCCTCGACCAGCAGCGCGGTCATGTGGGCGTCTTTGGTGTAGGCCGGCAGGATGCTCTTGATGGCGACTTCCTTCTCGAAGCCGGCGGCGCCTAATACCCGGCCCAGGAAGACCTCCGCCATGCCTCCGCAACCGATACGCCCGAGTATGCGATAGGAGCCCATTTCTTACCTGGGGTGGGTGACGATAACCCTGTAGCCGGACTGACTTGCATCGGAAGACAGTACCACGCCGAGCGTCAAGCCCGTGGCCAGCGCAACCCCCCCGACTATGCTCAGAAACCACCAGCTACGGTACCACCTGTTTGCGCCTGTTTTCTGTTCGGCGGATGCCGGCACAGGGGAGGGTTCGCTATTACCCGCTGTCAGATTTGCCGGCGGACCGGTTAGCCGATTGCGACTCGAAGACGCGAAATCACGCACGCAGCCCGCAAAGCCGTCTACCGGCGCCAACTTGCAATTTTTGGGGCCCGCGACCTTACCGCTGGCGCCCGAGACGAGCCACAACATCATTCCGTCCGGACTCATCTTGCCATACAGCAGCCAGTCCGTTGAAAACAGGCGCGCCAATTCGCCGGGATCGGCAACTGCCATGATCTGAAATCGATCTTCGAGCATGCGCCGCGCCGCCTGCGGAAATAGCACAGCTCTCAGTCGCAGGCTTTTCCCCTCGAGAACGGTGACCGCCGCAATCCAGGGGCTGTGAGCCTCGGCCGTAACCTCCAGGCAATGGCGGCCTGCTGCCAGCGCCTCGACAACCGCCGGCAGATTACCCGCCTCTCGGCCGTCCAGCCGCACCCTGGCGCCGCTTGGAATTCCGGAAAGCACCAGACTTCCACGCTTGCGGCTCAGACTTTCTCGTCTGGCTTTCCGGTAGAGGCCGACTATCTTGGGGGCCAGTCTCTTTTCATCCGGTTCGAATTCCGGGTCGATCGCCGCAAGCTTGCAAAAAGCCGCCCCCGCCGCGTCGCTATCCGCAGCCATGAAATCGACCAAACCGTCAAGCAGCAGCAGTGAACGCCAGAAGGCAAGATCTGCACCGCCGCAACCTTGCACCAGGCTTTCCCGTGAAGCCCGAATGGCCCGGAGCGCCCCGTCCAGGTCGAATTTGCGGTTGGCTGCCTGCGCCTGTGACAGCAGTTCACGGGCTCGCGACGCTCCCTGCATGACGGCCTGCGTCTCGATCGGCGCCGCCGGGATTACGCCCATCAGCCCCGGAACATCGTCCAGCGCCTTGGCGATGTGCCGGCTCCGCTCGCGACCGGCAAGCGCGTCGGTTTGTCCGTCGGAGAGCACGATGCTCACCGTCTCCTGGGCCCGGGCCGCTCCCGCCGCGAACAAGCAAAGCAGCAACACGACGGCCGGCATGCCATCTGTGAAACGTGACATTGGTGCAAATCTACACTTTTTAGCCAAAGTTGCCAACAAGCGCCGCAGCTTGCTTTGACACTTCGATCGGGCGCGGGTTAAGATCACATCTCATGAGCGTAGAAGATTGCAATTCCACCGAGCTGATACGCGATCCAGACGTGTCTATCAGGCGCGATCTGGCTTCCTTGGCGCTCGTAGTCGCTGACGGCCCGGATGCGGGTCGACTTTGCCGGCTCGGCCCGGAGCCCGTCTGTGTCGGCAGCGATCCGGAGGCAGGACTGGTGCTGACGGACACGACCGTCTCTAGGCGTCACATTCTGGCTCGTCAGACCGAGGCCGGAGCATGGATCCAGGATCAGGACAGCACCAACGGGACTTTCTTCGGCGGTTCGCGGGTCAAGGAACTGGTACTCGGCCCGGGGGCGACCATCCGCGTCGGACAGACCCTGCTCAAGGTGGTTCCGCATCAGGAGTGCCTGCGCCCACAGCCTGCATCCGAGAACAATTTCCACAGCGTGCTGGGAAGCAGCCTGCGCATGCGCGAGATCTTCGCTACTCTAGCGGACGTGGCGCCGACCGATCTGACCATTCTGCTCGAAGGTGAGACCGGCACAGGCAAGGAGGCCCTGGCCGAGGCGATCCACACAGAAAGCCTGCGCAGCGCGGCACCTTTCGTGGTCGTAGACTGCACCACCATCGCCGCGAACCTCGCCGAGAGCGAGCTGTTCGGGCATCGCAAGGGCGCCTTTACCGGCGCCACGGAGGACCGAAAGGGAAGCTTCGAGCAGGCCCGGGGCGGGACCATTTTCATCGACGAGGTCGGCGACATGCCCGCCGAGCTGCAGCCGAAGCTGCTTCGGGCGATAGAGCGGCGCGAGTTCAAACCGCTGGGCGCGGACAAGACATCGAAAGTCGATGTGCGGGTGATCGCCGCCACCAATCGCAACCTGGAAGAGGAAGTCGCCCGGGCCGCTTTCCGCGAGGACCTGTTCTACCGCCTGGCCGTGATCACCGTAAGGCTTCCCCCTCTTCGCGAACGCGGCCATGATCTAGCCCTGTTGGCCGGGCACTTTTTGAGTTCGGCCAGCGGCGGCGACATGGTTCCCGTAATCCCGCCCGAGTCCATGCTGCGTTTTGCCGACTACTCCTGGCCGGGAAACGTGCGCCAGCTTCGCAACGTGGTTGAGCGCGCTTTCGTGCTGCACCGTAGTGAGCCATTCGACATGGAAATGTTTTTAGCCGAGTTGGCACGCGGAATCGGCGAGAGCAACGCTCGGCTTTCGGGCGGACGCGAGCCATTCAAGCAGGCCAAGTCGCGAGTGGTTGATACATTCGAGCAGGCCTACTTGAGCGATCTGATCCAGCGCCATGGCGGCAATGTCTCCCAGGCGGCCCGCGAAGCGCGACTCGATCGGCACCACCTGCGAGACCTACTTATGAAACACGGGATCGAAGCCAAGTGATTCGACACGTCGACAGGCTGCGAACTTCTGTGGAGCTTGCAGGATGTTGGCCGGCATTGTTGTTATGCTTAGTTGCCGCTTGCGGCCACAATGAAAATCCAATCTTCCACCTGAACCTGTTCACCCAGGCCATTCCCGGTGAAGATCCGCTCGACGGTGTAAGCAAGATCGACATCGCGCTCGACGACGGAAGCCATTCATGGACCATCGACGGTCAGGCGAGCGTCGATTCCTTCGGCCCGCTCAATGACGGTCAGGCCCACAGGCTGCGGCTTGAAGGCACTGCGGCCGACGGACAGCGTTTGTCCTGGGGCTTCGGTTCCCCGCTGCGGCTGAACGGCGGCGCCCGTAAGGCAACCGTGTTCTTCACGGGCGATCATTCGGCGGTGGCGTATGCAGTCCCGACCTTGATCGATCCCTTGACCGGACTGCAACCGACCGGCATTCCGGTAAGCCTTAAAGTCGGCCCGGCGACGGTCTACATCGGCTACAATCTACATCACCTGTACGTCGAGATGCAGGTAGCAGACGAACGCGTGGTGCCGAACGACGGCGACTGGTGGGACGGCGATCTGGCCGTTGTAGTACTGGACGGCAACGGCGATTCACAGGAGCAGGAGCGCGGTTTCGACGACATCGCCATCGCCGCCGGCGCCGCCCGCTTCGTCGAGATCTGGAAGCCGCAGAGCGCGGCCGGGCCGATCATACACAACTTCCGGCCGACCGATTCCGGCTACGACGTCTTCATCGCAATCCCCCTGGCCTCGCTGTCGGACAATTTCAGCCCCGGTCCCGATCGGGTCATGGCTGTGGGGATCGAGATTCAGGACGATGACGGCGTCCAGCCGGTTACGGACTGCTGGCCGGCCGACTGGCAACCAAATCCGGCAGGCGAGCCCCCCCGTAGCTATTTTGCCTACGGTGCAGGAGCGCTGGCTTTAAAGACCCGACTGCTGGACGCCGGGTTGGTTGGACTCAACGAGGTCGGCTTCGAAAAAGGTATAGACGATTTTCTCGACTCCGGAGCGGTTGCCCTGCATAGAGTACCGCAGGCGGGTGAGGACGGCTGCGACCTATACGCCGTCCGTGACGGAAGCGCCCTGCTGCTTGCTCTTTCGACGGACGACGAGTTCTTTTGCGCCCAGGATCGAAGCGACGGGCAGCGCCCGGAGATTCTGGAAGACGATGCGATAGAGGTGCTGATCGGCGTGTCGGCATCGCCGGGTGTGGTGACCACTTATCGCGCGCTTTTCAGCCTCTCGGGGGCCACGGCTTTCGACAGACTCGACGGCCAACCCTGGTCGCCGCATGAGATATACTTTCGCATCGATCTGAATGGGCCGAGCCCCCAAAACGACTGTCAGCACGGTGCCGGCTATACCTTCAAGGTGCGCATTCCCTGGAACGAACTGGGCTTTTTAGACAAGCCGCCGGCGCCGGAAGCCTTGTTCGCCTTCGACCTGGTGGTGTACGACAACGATAGAGGGGCACGCTCGGTTGCTGCCTTTTCGCCCCTTGGGCCCACCGAAGAAACTCAGGCACTGGGCGAACTGCGAATGTTCGACTACTGAGCGGGAATCGCCTATTTTACTTTGTCGAAGATGTATTGCCCGTCTGTACCAATTCTGAAGTGAGCGGCGATCTTCTCTTTCTCGAACTGGGCGTAGCCCGGGACGAGTTCCTCCCAGAAGGTAATAAGCTTCGGCAGTTTGGTGAACTCTTTTTTCAAGCGGGACAGGCCTGCCTTATCGAGGCGGGTTGGAAATATCTGCACCAGCGTGCGCTTGCCAAAGCGCCAGTGCGAGTCGAGACAAATCAAGTACAGCTCTTCTATACAGCGATCGGTGATCGGCAGGCAGCCGATGGTGACGCACGAACCGTGGATGAAGATGTCGCCGCCCGGGTTAGAGCGATTGCCGCGAATGCGATCCGATCGATTTGGATAGCTCACTTTCATCGACAGCAAGAACTCGCTGTGGGGGTTGAACCAGGCAATCTCGTAGAAACCCTCGGGAACCTGCATGTCGCCGCGGCGGCGTTTGGGGCCGGGCGAGCCCGAGCGCATGCAGACGGCGTAATCCGTAAGGTGCACGAACCTTTTGCCGCGGCGCGGCGCCACCCACAACTCGATCGTGTCGTTGAGCTTGAAAACGCGCAGCAGAGTTTTGGCCGGAGGGTAGTCGAGGCCGGCCTTTGCAAACAGCGCCCGGATGTCGTCTGTGCGCCGTTCGCGGGCCGCGCGCACCCGGGGATATTTTTGCTGGGCGCTGGTGGGGCGGAAGGCGGGAGAAAGGGCCTCTGTTTTCACCTGGCCGGCCGCCAACATCGATATGGCCAGAAGAGCGCCCAGGCAGCCTGCAAACAGTAGACGTTTCATTTCTTGATAGGATATTTACTGAAGGCGAAGGCCGCGATGAGTAGGCACACACCGGCCACCGGGCCGCAAATGCGAATGCCGAGGTTCTCGGCCGTCGATGCCCCGAAGATTGCGAAGATCAGCCCGGCCACCAGCGGACCCAGCCCGGCGGCCACTTTCATAATAAGCCCCTCCATGCCGTTATAGACGCCCTCGCGGCGCAGGCCGGTAAGCTTCTCGTCGGCGTCGATCACGTCGGCCAACAGCGGGCGCGTGACTACCAATGCGATTGCCACCGGCACGGCGGCCAGGGCGAACATGAAAAGCGCCTGGGCAAAGGGCGACCAGAACGGCAGCAGGCCTATTGCGGACATCAGGCCGAGCACCAGCCCCAGCCAGGCCAGCGCCAGCACGAACAAGAAGCGCTTGCCGGTCTTGGCGGCGACGATGGACACCGGCACGAAAAAGAGCAGGGCGCCGAGCAGCACCACCATCATCAGGTAGCCCGCCGCCTGTTCCCAGTCGGGTAAACCGCTGTCGCCCACTACGCCCGGCAGGTAAGAGAGGATGCTTAGGTCTGTTTTAGTGGACGGGTACGAACCGATGATCTTGGTGGCCACGAAGGGAGTCAGGGTTAAAGTAATCATGATCGCCATACGGTAAAAGAACACGCCCACAAGGTAAGGCGGAAAAGCGGGGTTCTTGAAGGTGGTGCCGAACTCCGAAAGGGCGCTTTTAATAAGCCCGTGCCCAGAGCGGGTCTCGGCCTCGGGCTGGACGTAGCTTTCCTTGACGAACAACACCGATGAGACCGAGAGCACTAGCGTAACCGCCGCACCTATTACGGCCACTTCGCGGTAGCCGTCCGAGAAGAAGAGCCAGCCGGCCGCGGCCAGGGCCACAAAGACCGGCAACAAGTTGCCGGCCAGGGTACCCAGCACGTCGCCAAAGAGGCTCATTATGGCTGACAGTTTAACGCGCTCGTCGTCGTAGGGTGTGATCTCGGGCAGCAGCGAAAGATATGGCCCGACCACCACGGTGAAGAAAAACCAGAAGCCGAACAGCGAGCTGAACAATACCACCTGATTGGCGATTGTCGGTCCTTCGTCCGGTGGGGCCCAGACGAAAAAGAAACACACCGCCAGAAACGGCGCGCCGACGATCACCCAGGGCTTGCGCCGCCCGAGGCGCGAGCGGGTGCGGTCGCTCAGGTAGCCCACCACCGGGTCGGTGATGCCGTTCAAAGCGTTGCACAGGAACCAGATGATGCTATAGGCGCCGATCGAGACGTAGACGATCTTCTCGCCCGAGGCCGTCTCGCGCCCGTAGTAGAAGTAAGCCAAAAAAGCGAAGGTAGCCGCCCCGTAGTTGACTCCGAAACTGCCGATTGCGTAGCTTAGCTTCTGCAGCAAATTGAGTTTTTTGCCCCTGGTGGGCACACTCTCCTCGGGTGGTTTTGGGGCGGGCACTATGTGGCTTTCTCGGCCGGATCGTTTATTTCTGTGAATGGATCCACCCAGCGCAGGTCCAGCTCGGTGAACAGTGATCTGTTTTTACGCACCGTACCCATGTCGTTGTGCTGGGTGCGGTGGGCGTGGGTGGCGCTTATCATGAAGTCCACACAGCTCTTTTCGGGGCCGGCCGGCAGCGTGGCATCGAATGTTTCGCTAGTCGGACCGGGATCGGCGCGACCCAGCAGCACCAGTAGCCAGACCCGGTTCAGGACATAGTAGACGCGCTGAACCTTGTGTGCCTCGAGTCCGTCAATGTCCTGCCCGGAATCGGCGCTCAATCTGACGGCCGCAGTGGCGCAGCGCGAGGTGAGCTGGTGCTCCGGGTGGCCTGTTGCGCCCCAGTCGGGATGAAAGGTCAGCACCAGGTCGGGCTTGAACTTTCTGATGGCCCGGGCGATGACCCGCACCGGATCTGCACGCTTCTTCCAGATATCGTAGATCTCGTGCCTTTTAGGAAAGCTAGAGACCGGCAGCGGGGCGTTGAAAAAATGCTCGTGCTGCAACTCGCCGTGGTAGATGCCGGCAGCCTCGGCCATCTCTTGTCCGCGCACAGTGGCCACGTCCGGCTCGCAACCACGGCCGAGGCCGCACTCGCCGCCGTCGCCGTGAGTCATTATCATGAAGTGGATTGGGTTGCCGTAGTGGATGCCGGCCCGGGCCAGGATGCCGCCCGGGAAGCACTCGTCATCAGGATGCGCTGCGCACCACATCACACGTGCACCCTGCGCCAGAAAATCATCGAGCCGCACGGTCTCGGGCGAGCCGTCGGGCCTGACCGGCACCACGGCGCAGCCGGGAGTCACGGCCGGCAAGGCAGCAGCAGCCAGCACCGCCTTGATGAACTGCCTGCGATCCATGACTAGCATGATAGTGCCCAGGTGCGCCGGAGACAAGTCGAAAGAACGTGAACCAATGCTGAAAAAAAAGGCCCCGGAAAACCGGAGCCCCTCTCATCAACCGGCGCGAACGCCGGTGTCATCCATTTTCTGCAGGCAGAATATCGTAGAGGATCTGCTGGCAGTATTCGTAGTGCGGCACGCAGTCGGTGGATTCGCAGGCAGTCGGTAGGTAATGCGGCTCACAGTCGTTCGGCCTCCTGAGACACTCGTTCTCGCTAAGGTCGGCACACGGGTCGGCCTCGACGTCGAGGCATTCGATGTACTGATCGGGGGGCACTATGCAGCGCGGGCCGTAGCCGTCCAGCAAATTCCAGTCCTCGGGAAAACCGTAAATCGTGCGACACAACGGCTCGGCCTGGCAGGTTGCCTCGTCGAACGAGGCGCAGTCGGGCTTGTTCTCGCAGCGTTCGAAGACCTCTTCAGAGCCGATGCATCTCAGCCCATCACAGCCGCCCCCGAAATCGCGCCAGGTGGCGACGTAGACCGCGTTGCAGTTGTCGGCCGCTAAGCAAGCGGCCTCGTCGAGATCGGCGCAGGGCGGCGGGATGGTAAAACAGCCGCCGTCAGCGCCGCTGAGCAGCGTCCACATGCCGACAAGCGCGACGAGTACTACGGTTCGAATTCCCAGGCGTCCCATAATCATCTGTCTATCCTCCATCTTGCCAATCTTTGTTACCGTGCTTTATGCCCGCTATCTATGCAAGCCTCGTGCCGAGCACACATCGGGACAGATCATGTAGATATTATTGAATAAAAAAGGATCGACCGGGAGTCGGACGCCACGCGGGCCTCAGTATTCTGAAAAGGTCGATTGGATTTTTGTCATTGGTGCGCGCCGTTGTAGGGCTGACCCAGTTCTCTCGATCGCCGCGTGGCGGTCTCCACCGCCTCCATCAGCACTGCCCTGAGCCCGGTCTTTTCCATGCTGTACAAGGCGTTGATGGCCGTCCCTCCGGGAGAGGTTACCAGATCCTTGAGGAAGATCGGGTGCTGGCCTGTGTGCTCGACCATTTTTGCGGCGCCAAGCACGGTCTGGGTGGCCAGGTGGGTTGCGTCCTCGCGTGAGAGGCCCATGCGCACCCCGGCGTCCGAGAGCGCCTCGATGATGATGAAGATGTACATCGGCCCGGTGCCCGAAAGCCCGGTGACGGCGTCCATCAACCCCTCGTCGACCTCGATCACCGTCCCGCAGGCCTCGAGCAGCCGGTGCGCTAAAGCGACCTCGCTGCGGCGCGCGTACTCGCCCCCGCAAATGGCCGTGGCCGCGGCGCCGACCACGGCCGCGATGTTGGGCATGGCCCGCACTACCCTCGGGCGGCCGCCGAGCAGGCTTTCGATAAGATTCGTGGGAAAGCCCGCGGCGATCGAGATCAAGAGCGCCTTTGCGGGCACCACGTCCTTTATTTCCGCGAGCACCTGGTCGAGGATCTGCGGCTTGACCGCCAGGAAGATCACATCGGCACGGCGCACCGCCCGCACATTGTCTTTCATCGTCTTGACCCGCAGCTCGCGGTGCGCAAGGGTAAGCCGGGTGTGGATCTTGTCGCTTACGGTAACGCGAGCGGGCGTGACGATTCCCGCGCCGACCAGGCCCTTGACCAGCGCCAGGCCCATGTTGCCGCAACCGATGCAGGTGATCTTGGTGTTAGACATGCTCATCTCCCTTCATGTGTTCGAACCCACGATACCAGCCAGCCGCCGGTCTCGCAAACCTGCAAGTGATTATTGACGCCAGCCGAGGGGCCAGGTATAGACTTGGCCGACATCGTACAGGAGGACAAGATGCGACACTGCCCGGTGATCGTGACAAACTGGCTGTTGGCCTTGGCGCTCTCTGCTGCGCCTGCGCGCGCCGCCGAGGGGCCGATCGTAGCCGTCTTCGACGTCGAGGATTGCGGGGCCGGCATTGACGAGAAAGTTCTCGGCAACCTTACCGACTACCTGTCCGCCATGTTGATCGAGGGTGGCTACCAGGTTATCCCGCGTACGCAGATCCGCGAGCGGCTCGCGGCGGCCAAGAAGGGCAGCTACAAGAAATGCTTCGACCAGAGCTGCCAGATCGAGTTGGGCCGCGAGCTGGCGGCGCAGAAGTCGCTTGCGACCAAGGTGCTCAAGATAGGCAGCGAATGCCGCGTGACCGGGACGCTTTACGATCTCAAACGCGCCGCCGCAGAGCGCGCGGCCACGGTGGCCTCAGCCTGCGGCGGGAACGATCTGCTCAAGGCCGTCGAGGAAATTGCCCACAAGTTGACCTTGGGGAATGTCATGCCGGAGAAGACAGCCAAGGTCGAGGTGACAGGGGAAGGTGCGAGCGCGAAACCCGAGCCTTTGCCCGAGCCGGAGGCCAAGCCCGAACCGCGGCCCGCGGCAGGCGCGAGCGCCAACCGGGGCTATCGCTGGGGTATCGCTCTCAAGGCCGGATTGCTGTTCCCCGGGCTGGGCGATGAAGCCGGCATCAGTCTCGAGAAGGTGGGCGACCTGCGCACCAAGGCGGGATCGGTTTCCATGCTGCAGGTCGACTACCGCCCTCTTCGGTGGCTGTCGCTGGGCCTGTTCGGCCTCTTCCTGCACACCGAGGCCGAGCCGGTCAGGCTGGCCGTCAGGACATCAACGCTCAACTTCGCGGCCTTTGGCGCGCGCGCCTACCTGCGTTTTTTTCCCGCCGAGCGGATGGAGTTGCGCCCCGGTGTGTCCATCGGTTTCGGATCGTTCCTGGGCGAGTCACAGATCAGGAGCGACCTGAACGTAGACCTGCAAGGGTCAAAGGGCATGGCCACCGGCCTGTCGCTCGAGTACGCCTGGTATTTCAGCGATTCGTTCGCCTTGCTGGCTGACCTGGGCTTCTGGTCGCAGGCCCTCGGCCGGGCAGGCACTGGCAACGAGGACCAGGAGTTGAGCTTCAAGCCTTTGCTTTACCTGTCGGCCGGGATAGAGTGGGGCAGCTGAAGGTTGTCTATCTGCCTTTTTCCTTGAGCACCATGTCGATGCAGATGCCTGCCGCGTAGATGAGCTTCCTGATGTTGCTGTCCCTGGCGACGCCGTCGTCGACGGTGATGATGTAGTTGTCGGCCGAGGTGAACAGCTCTTTACCTATCCCGGCCCATTTCTTGGTGATCTGCCCGACCTCGCGCCCGTCGGCGTCCGCGACCTTGAAGTCCCAGCCCTTCCAGTTGCCCTTGACCTCGCCGATCTGGTGATCGTCGTTGTCCATGATGTAGAACTTGCCGCCCAGCGAAAGCAGCTTCTGTTTGAACCAGCCGATCTCGCGCCCGTCGCCGTCGGCCGCGTGGACCTTGCTGCGGAACATCGAGAACTTGCGCCAGATGGTCATGAAGATCATCCCGTCCTCGTCGTAGAAGTGTACCTTGAAAGGCAGCATGGTTTTGAAGTCGGTAAACTTCAGAAGCTTGCGAAAAAAGCCCGGTACAGACTCCTTGACCTCACCGATCTTGTTGCCGCTCTCGTCGAACAGTTCGTAGGCGTTGGCCGCCTTGAAGTAGCCTACCAGCTCCTTGACAAAGACCTGATTGCGTCCGATGACGTCGCCCATTTTTGTCTCCTTTGTATTAACGTCCTGTGAACATATACGACAAAGAACGCCGACCTCCAGTGTTTTTTGAAAAAAGGAATATCTTCCGTCCGAGAGTTGACAGGCGGCGGTTTTTTTGAAACGCTGCACCAACCACTTTCCACGGGAGGAATTCATGAAATACGCAGCGGGAATCATCGGTATTCTGGGAGCACTGGCTGGTCTTTTCCTGGGCTTCAAGTGGCTTTCCGATCTCAACTCCGGGCTGGGACAACTGGCCACCGCCATGGCCGGGTCGAGCAGCGCGGCCAGCAGCCAGCTATCGGCTCTAAAGGGCGGCACCTACTCGCTTATCGCCTGCGGAGTTGTCGGCCTGGCGATCTCGGTAATGATCATCATGCGCAAGTTCAACCGCTGGGCCAACGCCGCTATCCTGATAGTCTGCGGCGGCTTGCCGCTGGTTTTCACCACCGACGCCATCTTTGGCACGCCGATGATCTTGGCGGGTCTTTTGGCCCTGGCTGTCAAATACGACAGCGGCTCCGCCCCGGCCGCCCCGGCCGCCCCGGCCGCCCCGGCCGCCCCGGCCGCCCCGGCCGCCTAGGCCGGCGAATGGCTATCGATTGCCTTCTCCGGCAACCACTGACGAAAGAGGGTCAGATAAATCCGCCTTGCCGCTAGTCTTTCATGCTTGATTGACTGATCTGTCTGCAAGCAGTACATTACCGGGTGGGACAGAACTGCCTGTGGGCGATCGAGAGAGCCACGTATTTCCGGGGAGGTTTGCGATGTTGGATGTGAAAACTGGCATGTTGGCCGTTATGATCGTGGTGATCGGTCAAGCCGGCTGTTTCGAGGAAAGCCACCAGGAAGTGGATGCCTTTGCCGGCCTGGTTGCCGAGGAGATCCACTTCTACAAATCGACACAGGGCAGTTGCGAAGATGCGCTGGCGCGATTGAAGACTTTTTACGACGACACGGCCAGGCAGAAGCGCCTGGCCGATGCCGCCGTGCAAATCATCACCAACGAGAAACAGGCCCAGGATGACTACCTGGTGACAACCGTCAACAAGCTCCAGCCGCCTGTCACCAACTTGACGGACGCAGTTTTCGCTTTCGTTCTCCAGTGTAAGGACTCTACCCGGCTCAACGCCCTCAGGACGGCCGCGGGCCTGCAGGTGAAGCAGTTGATGGAGGCCGCGGACGAGAACTCCGTAACGCGCCTGTACATGATGGACGACAAACTGCGCGATCTTTTACAGACCGTCCTGTGCGTCCATGACCAGGAAACCGAGGAGCGCATCGCCAGGCTGCAGCGCGTGAGGTCGAGAGAAGCCGACGGAGACGGACTCTCCGACGGCATGGGTGTGATGGGCAAGGTGCTGAATGTGGCAGGGAAGCTGGTTCCTCCCGGCGACAATAAAGCCCGCGAACGGATCAATCAGGTCCAGAAGGCCTTCCGGATTCAGCAGCAGTTGGTAAAGGGTATGCGGCACAAGGACTCAAACCGATAGATTTCTACAGCTCATGGCATAGGCAATATCAGCGCCCCGGGGCCATTTTTACCAGACGCGGGTCGAAGCGCGCAATCTTCTCGACAAGATCTTGCTGGTCGCGCATCACCTGCTCGATGTCCTTGTAGGCCATGGGCACCTCGTCCAGGCCGGCGCTGATCAAGGTCACTTGACGCTGTTCGAGAAAGTGCCGCGCGTCCTTCCAGTTGAATATCTTCTTGGCCTGCTTGCGGCTCATCCTGCGACCGGCCCCGTGCGCGGCCGAGTTCAGCGAAGCCGGTTCTCCCTTTCCGCGAACCACGTATGCCGGCGTGCCCATCGAGCCGGGAATGATACCCACTGCGCCCCGCCCGGCCGGCGTGGCACCCTTGCGGTGGACCACCACCCGCCTGCCGGCGTGCTCTTCCTGCCAGGCGAAGTTGTGGTGGTTCTCGAGATCTAAAATAACCGCGGCGCCCAGATTGCCGGCCAGATGGCGATGAATCAACTCGTGGTTGGCGGCGGCGTAGCGGCCCATGAGTTGCATCGCCCGCCAGTACTCCCGGCCCTCGGCGCTGTCCATCTCGAGCCAGGCCAGGTGGGCCAGTTGTGTGGATAGTTCCGGGTGCAGCCGCCGGGCCAGCTTGCTGTAGTGAGTGGCGATCTGGTTACCGGTCCCGCGGCTGCCCGAATGGCTCAGAAGCGCCAGGTACTCGCCGGCCGCGAGATTCAGCTCGGCGTTTTCGAGAGTCAAGATCCCGAACTCGACAAAGTGGTTGCCGCTGCCGCTGGTGCCGAGTTGGCTCCAAGCCTTGTCCTTGAGGCTATCGGCGACCGGACTGCAGGACCAGTCGTCGTCCATGACCGCATGCCTCCTGCGGCGTTCGAAGCTCGCCCCGACGCCGAAACGGCACTCCTGCTCGATGGCCCGGATAAAGCGGGCCTGCTTGGATGACAGATCAGCGGGCGGTATGTCCAGTACGCTCATCTTCATGCGGCAGGCGATGTCGACGCCCACCGCGTAGGGAATCACAGCCCCGTCGGTGGCCAGCACGCCGCCGATGGGCAGCCCGTAGCCCTGGTGGGCGTCCGGCATCAGAGCGCCTGTGACCGAGACCGGTAGACTGACGGCGTTTTCCATCTGGGCCACACAGCCCGCATCGAGGTCGCGGCCCCATTTCTTCCAGGGTGCTGGTGTCGTCATTGACTGAGGGCGCGTCGTATAACGTCGAGCAGCTCCGCGGCTTCCTCGTCGCCCAGCTTGGCGGCTCGTTCGAGTAGGCGCATGGCTTTGGACTTATTCTCGGCCACTCCCTCTCCTGCCAGGTACATGCCGCCCAGCGAGAAGAGCGCGTCAGGGTGATTTTGCTCTGCCGCCTTTTCGAACCACTTCTTAGCCAGGCCCGGATTGGAGCGCACCATTTCTCCGCCCAGGTAGGCCAGGCCGAGGCTGGTCTGGGCCTGGGCAAAACCTTTTTTGGCGGCCTTGCGATACCACTTTAGCGCCTGGCCGGCGTCGGGTTCGACTCCCCATCCGTTTTCGTACAAGAGCCCCAGGGTCCACTGCGCGTCCGGATCACCAGAGGCGGCCGATGAGCTGATCATCTCGACGCCGCACTTTTTCTGCCGGGCAGTCTTGCCTTCCTCGATGTAGTAACGACCCAATTCTGTTTGGGCGTCCAGGTTGCCTCCCCGGGCGGATTTCTTAAGCCACTCGATCGCCTTGGCGTCGTTAAGCCGAACGCCCGTGCCGAGGCTGTATGCAACATACATGTTGTACTGCGCCGTCGGCTCTCCCTGGCTGGCCGCTTTCTCGGCCCACTTTGTGGCCACGACGTGGTTTTGCTCGACGCCCACTCCCTCGTAGTAGCACCAGGAGAGATCGAGCTGCGCCATGGCATACCCGGCCGCGGCGGACTTCTTGAGCCACTCGGTACCGCGCCGGGCGTTCTTGCGAACGTCCTTGCCGCGCAGGTAGAGCACTCCCAGGTTGTACTGCGCCCGCGGATCGCCCCGGCGCGCCTTTTCGCGGTAGCCGGCAATCTTGGAATCGAGCGCGGTTTTCTTTCCGGCACTTTTCTTCTCAACAGGTTTCTTGGCAGTCTTTTTCTGCGAGTTCATCTTGGCCTCGGCTTTCTTTGTAGGATAAAGTTCAGGTCAGTTTTACCCGCATGCCTGTATGCGGATCAATCTAAATTCGCAGACACTAGATTATTCCAGGCCCCGCAGGGGATGGTCGAAGTCGAAACCGAAAAGAGCGGGGTTTTCGCCGATGACCGCGGCCGAGACTATGTATAGAACATAGTCGTAGGTTTCTCGGGGAATCTTGTTGCCGGCCAGCAGTTTCCAGAAATTCCTGGCACGCGGGTTTTCGGGCATCTTGCGCAGCAGGCGGCGGATGTTGTTTTGCCCCCAGTTGTACGAGGCGATCACCAGCAGGCCGGATGCCTGGGCCTCTGTGTTGTAGATATACCTGAGATACTTTGATGCGGCGATGGTGGCTTTATTGAAATCGAAGCGCTCGTCGCGCGGGTCATAACGCCGCAGTTCCACGAGCGGCCCGGTTTTGAGGCCGAACTGGGCGGCGGTGGTCGGGATCATCTGCCAGAAACCCTTGGCGATGCCGAAGCGCGTCTTGGGACCTAAAGCACGTGGCTTGAAGTCGCTCTCCTGAAGCGCGACGTACAGAAACTGTGGCGGCAGGTTGGCATCGACCATGATCTTGAAAACATCGGCGGCGTAGCCGTTTTCGTCGATTCTGCGCACGGCCTCGCGCAGCCGGCTGGTCGATTTCCATTTCTCGATATAGTCTTTCACTTCCTCGGTGAACTTGCGCGGCATGTTCAGCTCGCACTCGCCGAACAGGCGTGCCACCTTGAATATCAGGCGGTCCTCCGGGTCGGAGTAGACCGACAGGATCCCGGTCTCATCGACGTAGCTACTGTAGCGTTGCCTCATCTGCTCGAGTTGCTTCCGTTCCTCGGCCAGCGTCTCGAGCTGAGCTGTGTCGCCGCTGCGCGCTGCTTTCTCGAGCAGCCGCTCGACCTGGATCTCGAGCGTTTTCATGTTGTAGAAGATGCCGACGCCCATCTCGGTGAGCTTGGCCAGCCTGACGTGCTGGTAGACGGCTATCACCACTGCGATAGCCAAAAGCAAGCAGGCGGCCGCGACGATCACCCGATACCGGGCTTTTTCGGTTCTCTTGACGCGCTTGAAAGCCCGCCGCATGAGGAGAGTGTGCGGCCCGGCGTCATGGTCGGGCTCGTCGGCGGTGTACTTTTCGAGAAGCTGGGTGACCGACCCCTGGGCTTGCTCCTCTTGCGGCTCGGACGAAAGGTCGGGTACGGTCTCCGGCCGATGCTCCTCGAGTTGCCCGCCATCCGCTGCGGGCACGCTTGTCTGGACGGCGGTGGCGTCTTCCTGCCTGACGAGTTCCACAAGCAGAATCGGGCCGTCGGGGGCGATCTGGATCTCTGAATCACGCGTGATCAGCGCATGCTGCACGCGCTCGCCGTTGAGGAAGGTGCCGTTCATGCTGCCAAGGTCACGCACCCACCAGCCCTCGTTGTCGCGGTAGACCTCGAGATGTCGCTTGCTGACCACCTCGTCCGCCAACAGGATCTGGCAGTCGTCCTCACGCCCAACGCGGAAAGGCTCGCTGAACGTCAAAGTCCGCCTGCCGCCGTCCGGCGCATCGAATGCAACCCTTATTTCCATGGGAGCGGAAGCGGCCTTCATGATGATCGTGTCTTTACCCACCGGCAACCCCGTCGAAGTACCAAGTGAAAATACCAGAGCCGGTCACTAGGAGCAAGACACCGGATCGCTGATGGCTTGACGGCGGGGGTCGATTGGTGGAAGTTAGGCGCAGTTCAACCATACTCGTGGAGGTCTTGCGCCATGAAGAGACTGTTATTGATCTTGTTGCTGGCCGTCCTGTTCGCGCTTCCCGCAGCCGGCGCCATTGGGGCCACCCATGCCTTAGGCTGGGAGGACATGTTCGCCATGGTGCGGCTTTCCGATCCGCAGCCTTCTCCGGACGGGATCTGGGTGCTTTTCTCGCGCACGGCCTACGACGTCGATTCCAACAAGGGCAACACCGACCTGGGGTTGGTGTCGCTCGACGGGAAGATCGAAAAACGCCTGACTTCGACGGCCGCCACGGACACCAACGGGCGCTGGCTGCCGGACGGCAAGACGATCGTGTTTCTCTCCGATCGGTCCGGCTCGACACAGATCTGGAGCCTGTCACTCGGCGGCGGCGAGGCCGAGCGGGTCAGCGACCTGCCGCTGGATATCGACGGTTTCGAGCTTTCGCCCGACGGTCATAAAGTGCTCTTCTGGGCGGGAGTGTTTCCCGACTGCAAGACTCTGGCTTGTAGCGCAGAGCGTCTCGAGCAACGCAAGAAGAGTCCCATCAAGGCCCGTATTTTCGATCGGCTCTTCATTCGTCACTGGGACACCTGGAACGACGGCCGGCGCAACCATTTGTTCGTCATGGATCTGAAGGCTGGAAAGCCGCGTGACCTGATGGCCGGAATGGACCAGGACAGCCCGACAAAGCCCTGGGGCGGATCCGACGAGCTGGCCTGGTCGCCCGACTCCGCGAGCGTGGCCTTCTCATCCAAGCCGTCCGCGGGCGAGGCCTGGCACACCAACAGCGAGATCTACCTGGCACGGGCCGACGGGCGGGGGAAGCCGCGCTGCCTGACGGCAGACAACCCGGCCTGGGACACAGGCCCCGCGTTCTCTCCCGACGGCAAGCGCCTCGGCTACCTGGCCATGGATCGGCCGGGCTGCGAATCGGACAGGTTCCATATAGTGATCATGGATCTGAAAAACCGCAAGAAGCAGCCGTTGACCGCCAAGTGGGATCGCTCGGCGCGCGAGGTTATCTGGTCGGCCGATGGGCGCACCATCTACACGACGGCCGAAGAAGATGGACGCGTACGTCTTTTCGCCGTCGACACGGGAAGCGGCCAGGTGCGCACCCTGGTGAAGGATGGCTGCAACAACTATCTTAAGCTGATAAGCAGGGGCAAACTCGTTTTCCTGCGCGATCGCATGGTTCATCCGCGCGAGGTGATGAGCTACGATCCTGTTGGAGACAAGACGACCCGGGTCAGCCATGTGAACGACGCGCGCATGGCCCAGGCGCGCGTCAGCGAGCCCGAAGACGTCTGGTTCGAACACGACGGTTTTCGCATTCACGGCTGGCTGCTTCGGCCCGTCGATTTCAAGAAGGGCAGGCTTTACCCGCTGGCCTTCCTGGTGCACGGCGGCCCGCAGGGATCCTGGGAGGACGATTTCCACTACCGCTGGAACCCGGAGTTCTACGCCGGCGCCGGCTACGTCGTGGTGGGCATCGACTTTCGCGGCTCGACGGGCTACGGGCAGGTCTTCACCGACGCCATCCACGGAAACTGGGGCCCGGGACCATACTCCGACCTGATGGCCGGGTTGCGCCATGTGCTCGAGAAATACAAGTTCATAGATCGCAAGCGAATGTGCGCCCTGGGCGCATCTTTCGGCGGCTACATGATCAACTGGATCGCCGGACAGGATCATCCCTTCAAGTGTCTGGTCAACCACGACGGCGACTTCGACACGACCAGCTCGTATTTCAACACAGAGGAACTCTGGTTCCCCGAGTGGGACATGACCGGTCCGCCCTGGAAGGTGCCCGAGGTGTATGCGCGCAACTCGCCGGTTGCCAACGTAAGCAAGTGGAAGACGCCCATGCTGGTGATACAGGGCGGGCTCGACTTCCGCGTGGTAGAGACGGAGGGCTTCTCGACCTTCAACGCCCTGCAGCGCCAGGGCATCCCGAGCAAGCTGCTATACTTTCCAGACGAGAATCACTGGGTGAAGAAACCGCAAAACTCCAGGTTATGGCACCGGACGGTGCTGGAGTGGATCGATCGCTATACGCATACCAGAAGGCCGCGCTTCCACTGATTAACTCGCCTTTTTGCGCTTGGGAGTCGGGTTGTGCGCCACCGGGCACTTGCAGATCGAGCAGACAGTGCCCGCCTTCTGGATAGTGCGGCAGTTGGGGCACAGTGTCATGCGAATCATGGCTCACCTCCAGTTGCGTCCACAGGAGACATCGATACTTTGCTATGAGCAATTTACGTGCCAGGAACAAGAAAGTTTTAGACGAGAAACCATCCGGGGCGGTTGTTACATGTATACCAGCGCTTAGCCAAACAGCCGCTCGGGGCCGCGTGATCCCGCTCACAGGGGTTTGGGAAAACGTAGTCGCTATGACACGACAGGTGTGTCGCGATTAGTCACGCTGCCGGCGGCGGGCCGCTATCAGAGAGCTTCTTGTTGGTGTCGCGCAGGCGGTGGGTCAGCACGCGAATGACGCCGTAGGCTATCTCGATCTTCTCAGACATCAACTCGTAGAAATCTTCCCTGGCTACCTTGAGACAGGTTGTGTCCAAGTTGGCCGTGACCGAGGCGCTGCGCGGCTCGTTGTCGAGGATGGCCATTTCTCCGAATGCCTCGCGCTCGCCGAGGTGAGTCAACTCCTGACCCAGGCGGTGAACCATCACCTGGCCTTCGACTATCAGGAACATCGAGTCGCCCATCTCGCCTTCCTGGATGACGAGTTCGCCGCTCTCGAAGACTACTTCCTGGGCGATGTCGGCTATCTGGGCCAGGTCTTCCCCTGGAATCCTGGAAAACAGGTCAACAGATTTTAAGAACAGAACTTTTTCTACGGTGGAGATCATCGGTTGGAGTTCGCCTGCGAGTTTTCAAAAAAGTCGGCCGGACCCTGCGCGGCGATGGCCGCGACCGCCGCACCCAGCAAGGGAATACGGTCTGGATCATTTGCGCAAACGATAGCCGCCTCGGCATTGCGCGGCAGCGCTTTTTCACGGGCGGTCTTCAGTAGTGACTTATGGAAAAGCGACCACGAACGCATGACGCCGCCGCCCAGCACAACCGTCTTGGGGTTGAGCACGTTGAGCAACACTGCGATGCCCAGTCCGAAGAGCATACCTTGTTCTTCCCAGATGGTTCTGGCGGTTTCGTGGCTGGCCAGGCCCAATTCGGCCAGCTCTTCGGGCAGGTCGGGTAGTTGATGGCCGGCGGCTTGATATTCGCGCAGCAAGGTTCTAAGCGCTCCGCCGCCGGCGTGCGCTTCCCAGCATCCGCGCCGGCCGCAAGAGCATGGCCGGCCCTGGAAGAAGAGCGGCATGTGTCCCGCCTCGAGGGCGGCCTGTCCGGCCCCGCGCACTATCTTGCCGTCGAGGATGTAGCCGCACGAGATGCCCGTTCCGACGGTGATGGCCAGCAAGTTGTCGTGGCCGCGGGTGGGGCCAAAGGCGTGAACCGAGAGTGCCGCCGCGACCCCGTCGCCCTCGACGGTGACCGGACGCTCGAACGAAGCCTGCAGCGGCTCTTTGACATCGATGCCCACCCAGCCGGGAGTTGCCGAGGCCACGATCACGCCGGTTTCGGGATTGACACAGCCCGGCGTGCAACAGCCGACGGCGGCCAGATCTTTGGTTGTCAGCCCGGCCTCGCCCAGGACATCGCGGCAAACCCGCACCAGCACTTCGGAAACGCCCCCCGCGCCTTTTTCGATCGGGGCCTCGCGCGCCGAGTAATGGCTGATACGCCCGTATCTATCGACCAGGCCCGCCTTGACGTTGGTGACCCCAACGTCGATGGCCAATACCGTTGCAGCCTCGTTCACGCTCATCTGTAAAACTCCAGCCGAAGCGGGACAGATCAGAAGTCGTAAGCCTTGTTGTCGGGATCGAAGTCCTTGGCCGTCAGGCCCACGTTGAATTTCAGAACGGGGTACTCGTAAGACTCGTAAAGACGTCCGTTCCAGTCCCAGGTTGAGACCTTGATCGGCATGCCGGTTTCCTTGTTGACGATGAACTCGCTGCGGCCGCCGTAATAGCGCGGGATGAAGACCTTGTCTCCCTCGTCGGGGTCATCCGGGTCATCGAAGTCTTTATTGGCGTTCATGATGATGAACGCGTCCTGACCCGTGCGCTTTCCGATATCCCAGAGAGTCTCGTTATCCTTGGCGGTCGTGAAAGTGCCGCCCTTCGGAAAGCGGGCCTCGATCTTCCAGGCCGGCTGGCCCAGCACCTGGCCGGCGTCCGTGACCTTGAATTCTCCCTCGGATCGTTTGATGGCCTTTCTGAGGTTGTTGCCGGAAATTAGGATAGTGTTCTCGAGACCGAAGTCGGTGACCGGGTGATGGTTCTCGTCCATGGCGGTGCTGCCGAGAGTGTCGAGATTGAGAGTCAGGTCGGGAAAGTCGCCCTTGTGCACCTTGACTTCGTTGTCGTTCCAGCCGCGTTTGAAGATCGCCTCGCGTCCCTTATGGGGCGAGATGTACTTGATGTAGACCTTGAAAGGCCGGGCGAACTTGAACTCCATGACGGCCTTCTCGACGTCCTTGCCGAAACGCTCGTGCTTGATCATCCGGCCGGTGTAGTCGTTGATCTTGGCCATCGCCGCCGCTGCCCGCGTAAGGATCTCCTCGACGGTGGGAACCTTTTTCTCGACAACGGCCGGCTGAGCCTCGGCAGGTTGCTGGGCCGTGGCCGGAAAGCCAAGCACGCACAAGACACTGATGGTAAAAAGAAGAGTGCAGATTCTGGTCATGCTTTGTCTCCTTCCTGGTTGATTCGGCAAACATATCACAGCACGGCTCCTCAGCCGCAACTAAAAAATCCGGCGCTTGCCAGCAGGAAGCGAGCCGCCTCGCGCACCTTGGGACTGGGATCTTCCACCAGACGAGAGAGGTCTTTCTGGCAGCCCCCCGGGACGGGCAGTTTTTTGAGACTGAAGGCCGCCGTCTGGCGCACGAGCGGCGAGGCGTGCGCCAGCAGCATGCGCGCCAGGGGTACGAAACGGGCGTTGCCCAGGCGGCCGATGGCGTCCAGTGCGCAGGCGGCCGTCCAGGCGTGATCGCTTCGGGCGAGTTCCTGCAGCCAGTTCTCGGCCATCATGTGCAGCAGCGGAAAAAGCTCAGAGCCCAATGCCGATATTGTCCCGGTATCGTGTTCGTCGAGTAGCGCCATCAGGCAGCGGCGTGTTCCGGCATCCAGTATGTTGTCGAGAAGTTCGACCGAGTTGGACCTGATGGCCGGGTCGGGACTTGCGACATTGCGCTGAACCGTATCGAGATGCTTGCCCGGATGAAGAATGCGCAGCAGCTTGAAGACGCGATCCAGCGTCTGCTCGATGCGGTGGCGAAAGTTTTCCATCAGCAAGTCATGTCCCAGGGGCGCGAGATCGGTCAGGGTAGCGTGCAGTTGGAAAGAGTTCTTCAGTTCCATGTGCAAGGCCCGGCGCAACATCTCGCGATCGCGCCTGAGGTCGGTTTGCCCCAGATGCAGCTGCAAGATGGCCTCAAGGGCCCTGCTTCTCAGGTAGGTCTCGTCGGCCTGCAGGATGTTGGAGAGCACGTCCATGCTCATCTGTCCGCCGATTCGGGCGAGTATCTGGGGTATGGCCTGGCGGATGGCCGGGTCTTCCTGTGGATTGTCCAACACCGTGCGCAGGGTGGTAATCAGCGAAGCCCCGTAGGCCCCAAGCGCCCCGATGGCGGCCCTTGTAGTGTGGGGATCGGCCAGGCTGTAGATCAATGGAAGCATGAGTTCCTGGCAGCCCAGGACACCGGCGGCGCGCACCGCCGCCACGCGGACCAGCGGCTCGGGATCGGCCAGCAAGATTAACAGGCGGCCATACAGGCTGCGGATGCCGACCTTGCCGATGGCCCAGGCCCCGGCCCGGCGAACATCGGGATCGTCCGACCCGACCAGATCTCTGAGCACCTCAGCCGCGATGACGATTCCGTCCAGGCCGGCCGACCCGATCAGGCCCACCACCGCCGCGGCCTTGACCTCGATCGACTCGTCGCGCAGCAGCGGCTCGACGATCGGCAGGGCTTTTTCTTTCATGGCGGCGCAATACGAGAGCACGGCCTCGGCGCGAACGGTCTTGTCGGGATCGTGAAAGCGCGCCAGCACTCCGTCGAGTTGTGTCTGGCCGTCTTCCTTTTCCAGCAGCCGGATGGCCTGCAGGCGAACCCGTGGGGATGCGTGGTTCAACAGGGGCCCCAACTCGGGCGACCAGTCATGCCGGCGAACGAAGGGCAACATTTCCAAAGCGTGCAGAACCGTGTTCTCGTTTCGATCCGTGAGTGTCTGCCGCAAGGCCTCCACGGCCTGGGCGTCGGGGATGGCCGGGCTGGACTCGCCGAAGTGAAGCTTGCGCTGGCGGAGCGTGCTCAGCAGTGTGCGAACGTATTCGTTTTTCATACCCAGCACGATGATCGTCCAGACGCACAAGACCGCCAGCGAGCCCAGGGAAAGCCAGGCCGCGCGGTAGCCCACCAGGGCCGCCGTCCAGGCGATGACCAGGCCGGTGCCTCCCTGGGCCAGCGGCTTGAGGATGCCGTCGATGAACGTCTTGGCCCGTCCGCGGATCCTGGCCGGGATGGGCAGGAAAAGCACCTGGGTTGCGGCGTCGTTGATGCTGTAGCGCAGGACATTATCGGCGCCCTTGAGCAGGGTGACTGCCCACAAGACGGGCGCAACGAACAGAAGCATGCTGCCGACCGCCAGCCAGGCTGGCAAGAGCAGCAACGAAGCGACAATACCGGCCCGCTGCATCAGCCTGCCTGTAAAAAGAATTTGGATCAGCAGACACAGGATCCCGGAGACGGCATAGAAGATACCGAAATAGCGGGCCAGGTCGACCTCGCGGTTGAGGTAGGTGAAGCGGGAAATAATCTTGAACTGGTAGTCGACAATGGTCACAGCAACGAAGGTCAGCATGACTAACCAGGCGATGACTTTCAGGTGTCGTGACGAGAAGACCTTGCCCCAGTCGGCGCTAAGCGAGATGGCGCCTTTTTTGCCCGGCCCGGCGTTGGATCCGGCAAAGCGGCCGTGGAGCGAGCGCGACAGGACGCTGACCACCACCAGGCAAGCTGCCAGCAGGCCTGCGCTAATAAAAAGCAGGTTGCCGGTGCCGATCGATTGCGCCAAGACGCCGACGATCGAGCCGAAGACGACGGCGGCCGCGACTCCCCCCGAGCCTACAAGTCCGAAGAGGCGTTTGGCCTCGCGGGTGTTGAAGACGTCATCGGCGAACGTCCAAAACTGGATCAGCAGCAGCCCGCCCATGACTTCGACGAAGACGTAGAGCACCGGGTAGAACCACTCGCCGCACAGCGAAAGCATCGCCCGGGCGCCGAGCATCAGCACCAGTAGTAAGGCGGTCACCGTAAGCACCAGCCGGTCGCGCCGGAACCGGTCTGCGAAGTGCGAGTATACGTAGCTGCAGACGACCATGGCACCCGCCACCCAGACATACATATAAGGCAGGTAGTCGACGTCGTAGCGGCTGAGAAAGATTGCGTCCCGGGCGATGCGGCCGGTAATGAAGGCCCCGACGGCCGTGAGCATGTAAAGAAACATGCCGGCCGTCTTACCCACCTCGCCGGGCCGCAGCCCGAACCACCTGTAGACGGCGACAGACAAGGATTTCTCCGTTCCTCTCATTCATGCCGCCGTCAGGCGGTTGCCAGCCAGCCGGCATAACGGCTGACACTCTTGTCCGAATCGTTCAGGTGTTTTTTGGCGGTTGCGACGGCCCGCTCGGCGGGCAGCATTTTCGCAAGCACGGACAGAGTCGTCTGGCGCACCAGGGGGGAATCGGAGCCCAGGCAGAAGAGCAAATCAGCCAGCAGTTCCCGACAACCGAATGAGCCGCAGGTCCAGATTGCGCAGGCGGCCAGCCAGGCGTTTCCGTCTTCTAAAAGCACCGATAGCCTGTCGTTACGGCTCATTCTCTTGAGCCCGAAAACATCGGAGCCGATTTCGAGACGATCGTCTACCAGTGAGCTGTCCATCAAAGGCAGCAGCAACCGTCGGAATTCTTTTTCGAGCAGGCCGTCGAGCAACTCGATCGCGTTGGAGCGTATTCTTCTCAGGGGCGCCGAGAGGTTGTTGTATATCGCATCCACGGTGCGCACCGGGAAGAGGCAGCCCAGCAGTAAAAAGACACGCCGGACCGTTTTCTTGCGATGTTGAACGAGCGCCTCGCCGAGCAGGCTGTCGGCGGGGAGATTGAGATCCAGCCCGGTGTAATACTGGTGATAAAGGTTGCGGATCTCCATCGTCACCGCCCGCTTGATTTTTTCACGCGGGGTGCCCAGGTGCGGCTTGCGAAGCCTCAGGCGGTGGATTGCCTCGAGGACGTGGCAGCGCATCTCCTCGTCGGGATCCTCCAAGTGTGACACCAGAGCGTCCATGGAGTGCTGATCGCCAATTTTAGCCAGGATGCCGGGCACTGCCAGGCGGGTGCCGGACTGCTCGTCCGGGTTGCCGAGCACTCGTAGGAGCAACTTGACGGCGGCGGGGCCGAAGACAGCCAGCGCCTCGGAGGCCGCGGTGCGGCAGTCGTGATCTTCGATCCGGTAGACCAAGGCCGGCAGCAACTCGGGGCTCTGCATCTTGCCGGCCGCGCGGATGGACGCCCGGCGCACCTCGATGTCGTCGTCGACCATGAGTTTGAGCAACGGGTGATAGAAATTCTTGACCCCGATGTCCCCGAGAATCCTGGCCCCCACGGCCCGCTCGGCGGCCTTGTGGCTTGCCAGCATGTTTTTCAGGTTCTCGGCCGCGCTGAGCACGCCGTCCAGGCCGCCATAACGGATCAGGCCGACCACGGTCGCCGCTCGCACCGAGGGTTCTTTGTCCAACAGGAAGCCCGCGACCACGCGTATGGCGCGCTCTTTGCCGATGGCGCAGTAGGCTTCCACGGCGGCGGCCCGTACGGCCGGTGCCGGATCTTTTAGACATGCGTGCACGTGGGGGCCGTCCTTGAGCGAGCCACGCTCGCGCAGAAGTTGGAGGGCGTTGGTGCGCACAGCCGGCGAGCGGTGCGCCAGCAATCGTACCAGGTCTGCGCTCCAGTCGACGCTGGGGCTGAAACAGGTCATGTCGATGGCGTGAAGCACGTTCTGCTCGTCTGGATCGGTCAAAGCCTGCCTGATGACCCGGGCGGCCGATTCATCCGGAATCACGCGGCCGACCTCGCCGAAATGAAAGCGACTCTTCTGCAGTGTGCTCATCAACGAGCGGTAATACTGGTTGCGGGCGCCGACTGCGAACACGATCCAGGCGCCGAGCAGCACAAGCAGGATCCAGCCTAAAGCGCTCGGCGCCAACTCGGGCATCACCCAGGCCAGCACCACGCCCGAGATGCCGATCGACACCGGGCGCAGGATGCCGTCGACGAAGGCCTTGGCTCGCCCGCGGAAGTGGGCCGGCACGGGCAGGTAGAGAAGTTGCAGCGAGGCGTCGTTGACGGTGTAGCGAAACACCGCCTCGGAGCCCTTGAGGGCCGTGGCTGTCCAAAGGATGGGCAGGATCAACACGGCGACCGTGCCCATCATCAAGGAGATTGGCAGGATCAGCAAGGTCACCAACACCCCCAGCCGTTCGAGCAGGCGGCCGGTTACAAAGAACTGGATGAAACAGTTGATCCCGCCGGTGATGGCCCAGAAGGCGCCGAAGAAGCCGGCCAGTTGGTCTTCGCGGTTGAGATAGGCCAGCCGGGCGGCGATCTTGAAGTGATAGTCGACGAAGGTGATCACGAATCCCAGCACAACCACCAGCCCGGCCACGTAGACCAACTGCCTGTTTTTGAAGAAACGGGTCCAGTCGGAGGTCAGCTTGATCCTGGCCCGGATCTGGCGGCTGGCTTCCGAGATGTTGGCCAGCAACTCCTCGCGGCAGGCCACCGAAAGCTTGAAGACGAGTCCCAGGCCGACGACTAGGACGCCGGCGGCCAGGTAGAGCAGGTTTTCGGTGCCGATGATCTTGACCAGTCCGCGCACGGTCAGGCCGACGATCACGGCCGAGACGACGCCGCCGGCGCCCACCAGGCTGAACAGCCGCTTGGCCTCGCGGGTGGTGAAGACGTCGTTGGCCAGCGTCCAAACCTCGATGATCAGTAGCGTTCCGGCCAACTCGACGAAGACGTAGAGCACCGGGTAGAACCAGTCGCCGGCCCAGTAGAGACAGGCGCGGGCCAGCAGAGTCGCGACCAGCACGGCCAGCAGGGTGAACCTGAGGATGCGATCGCGGCGAAAGCGGTCTGCGATGCGCGAGTAGAAGTAAGATTGGATGCTGACGCCGATAGCCACCCAGATGTAGACGTAGGGCAGGTAGGAAACCTCGTAGCGGCTGAGGAAGAGGCAGTCCCGTGCCACCCGCCCGATGATGAAGGCCCCGACCGTGCACATCAGGATGCCGAACATCAAGGCGGTCTTGACGCCTTCCCCCGGCTGGATGCGCAGCAGGCCGACTATGAGCTTCTTGATCTGTTCTTTTGCGGCTCCCATTAGAACCTATCGTATAAACCCATGTTCGGAAATATCTTCCCGTAACCCGCCCCGAATGTCCAGCGGCGCCGGCTATTGGCCCGCCTGTCTCCAGAAGATAGAATGTATTGGCTGCCGGCTGCGTCGAAAGCTTGACCGCTGGTCTGCCGTTGTAGGTTGTTGTAGGTTAATGATCGATACACAGATGACGGGAGAATGAACCCATGCCGCGTGCTCTAGTCGCAGTGCTCATTTTGGGAGCCAGTCTTCCGGCCGGTCCGGCCATATCGCAGGAGAACAGGCTCCCGATAGTTGCCATCTTCGATGTCGAAGACAAGGGCGCCGGCTTGTCCGGCGACGTGCTGGAGCGGCTTTCCGATTACTTGGCTTCCAAGCTGGCCGCCACCGGGGCCTGGGCCATGGTGCCGCAAGACCAGTTGCGATCAAAGCTGCTGACCCAGAAGAAGGGTTCCTACAAGAAATGTTATGACCAGGCCTGCCAGATCGAGCTGGGCCGCGAGTTGGCCGCCGAGAGGGCCCTGGCCACCAAGATAATAAAGTTGGGCGAACGCTGTACGGTCTCCTGCACCTTGTATGACCTGCGCAAGGCCGCCAGTTCGTCAGGCGCCACCGCCAGCGGGGCCTGCGACGAGGACGGCCTGGTGGCCAGTATCGATCGGGTCGTGGCGGATCTGTCCGGCTCACCCGTGCCAAAGGCCCAAGGTCGGGCGACCGCCGGAGACCACCCGGAGTCGGGACGCTTCAAGGTAAAGCTCGAAGTGATTTCCAAGCCTGCCGGGGCCTGGATCCTGCTCGACCACCGTCGCATGGGACGAACACCACAGTCGGTCGGAGTAAGACCCGGGAGCCGACACCTGTTGGAGATAACCAAGGAAGGCTACCAGGCGAGGAAAAAGACGATAAAGCTGGAGGATGACAGCCGGCTCGAGTTCGAGTTGATGGACCTGGCCTCCTGGCACAGGGCACTGTCGATGGAGACCGAACTGTTCGGCCTGCGGCTGGTCGGCGGCATATCCCCGCAGAAGCTTGGCACCGGCGGAGCCATCCTGTCTGTGCTTTCCCTGAAGTGGCGCTACTTCAAGCTGACCTGCCTGGAGGGCGGGGGCGGCTTCGGCGGTTCGGGTGGCCTGATCTTCGGCATGATCGGCGCCAGGCCGAGTTTTCCGCTATACTTCGGCGAGTGGCTCGAGCACCAGCTGGAGATCGGTATGGGTATGGGCTACGGGGGCATGACCATCTACCCCGATCCAGAGGACGCCTCCGGCTTCGCCCTGTGGCCCACCATCGGCTACCTGTACAAGCCGGCGGGTTCATCTTCTTCTCTGGGCGTCATGCAGCGCCTGTTCTACCGCCTGACTTTTCAGGTGCTGATCGTTCCGGATAAGTTCAACCAGCAGGTTCTCGACGGAGGCGATGCGGTGATCTTTCTTTTCGGCCTGGAAATGGGTCTGACCTCACTGCCATATTGATGTGTGAGATGTTGTTGGCAGGTTTGGTTCGGGAGATACGGCTTGAGCAAAAATGACTTTGCCGACCGTTACGGACCCTGGGCGCACTCGTTACCACCGGGTGGAGCTTTCGGGCCTCCAGCCCCACCCGTCCTGATCAAGGTGAAGCCCAGATCGGGGCGGCGATCATGAAGCCGCCGTTGGTGAAGTTTGCCCGGGCGACTATATAGGTGCTGACGCTGACCGGTACTATAAGGCTGGCCTCGCAATAGGTGGCCCCGGCACAGTCGTGGGTATATTCTAGGGTCTGCTCCGGGCTGTAGAATTCGATCGAGGCGAAGGTGTCCTCTGCGTCCGGATCTTCGGCAACCACCAGCAGATCCATGCTGGTCACTCCGCTAAGAATCGAGCCCATCCAGCACTCGCCGTCGGCCAGCATATATATGCTCGAATTTTTATCTGTAGTGGCAAACGAGCGCCTCTCCAGGATGGCCTGGCGCAGGGCTTCGCGCGAAAGCTCCGTCATGAAAAAAGCCGAGCGGTTGTCGTTCTTGGTGCCCCAGTCGGTGCCGTGATTGTCCTGGTTGTAGGTCGGCGATATATGCCAGCCCGTGTCCATGGCCTGGAAGAACAAGCCCCAGGCATCGCCGTCAGTGTTGAATTCGAACAGGTTGAGTGTCTCGTCGGCGGGGGCGTCGTAGACGAACTCTTTCCAGGTGTGACCGGCGCTGTCTCCGGGATGGTTGAAAGAAGCCACACAAGTTCCGCAGGCTGCCAGGCGCGGGTAAAAGGCCTCGAAGTCGGCCTCGAGCGGAAACAGCTCGGGCGAGAAAAAGACATTATTGTGGCCGAGCAGCCCGACTATCGCGACGGCGTACTCGAAGGCGCAGTCGCTGAGGTACTCGCCCGGCACGTAGTATGAATCCGACACCCCTTGGCAAGTAGCGTATTCGCTCAGCGGTATGTAGAGCTGCTCGATATGATCCGAAAGGATCATGATATCCAGCCCGGCTTGGTCGCGGGCCCAGGTGAAGGCCTCGTCGGCCGTGCCGTCGCCGTCGGAGTAATCGGTGTGAGAGTGCAGGTTGCCGTAGTAGACCTGAAAACCGGTTCCGCGGATGCAGCCCTGCACGGTTTGCCCCTGGTCGCCGTTGCTGTCGCCCGAATCTGCTCCGGCATCTTCACCGGCGTCGGTCCCGGCGTCCCAGCCGCTATCCGCTCCGGCGTCCTGTCCGGCATCCGATTGGGTGTCACCGCCGGCATCTTCGCCGTCCTGACCGGAGTCGGCTCCCGGGTCGCCGGCATCTGTCTGATCGGCCGGGGCCGAGCCGTCATCGGCAGGCCCGGTTCCGTCGCCGGCGTCTTGGGCGCCGTCGGTCGAGCCGTCCGGGAAAGTGGAGTTATCGCCGCAGCCGATCAGGGCCAGGCCAAGCAGAAGAGCCAAAAGAAAGCGCATATTGTTTTCCTTGGTAGATTTTGTACCTCTCTATTGTAGATTCTGCTCGATATCGAGCGAGAGTACAACTCTGGCAGAAAAAAGACTGCGGCCGCAACTAGTCAGTGCGGTGCAGCAGAGCTTTGTTGTTGCTCAGGTAGATGTGGCAGCGCTTGGGCAGCGGTTTGAAGATCAAGGGCGGCAGCGACACCAGCCGGTTGTGATTCAGGCTCAGGAAGGTCAGCGAGTTCAGGCCCTCAAGGGCGCCGACCGGCAGTTTTACCAGCCGGTTGTGGTTCAGGTATAGAGACTTTAGCGAGCCTAAGTGCTTGAAGATTCCCTCGGGGATTGTGGTCAGGCGGCAGCCCTGGAAGTTGAGCGAAGTCAGCTTGAAAAGTCCATCGAACGCTTCGGCGGGGAGCTTGTTCAGGGGATTGCTCATCATGTCCAGGTTGTTCAGTTCTGAAAGACCGGAGAAGTCCCCGGGCTTGAGCTGCTTGAGGTCTTTTTTGTCCAGGCTCAGGCTTTTGATGCGAGCCAGTTGATCGGGGCCGATCTTTTCACAGGCAACACCGGTTCGCTGGACGATCGCATCGCGGACCTGGGGGGTTCGCTTGCAGACCGGCACTAAAGGGGGCTCTTTGTATCCGCGGGTGAGTGCATCCCGGCTGCGGGGTTCCTCGATCTCGAGGGGCTTGAAACGTTTACCATCCCAGGAATAGCTGGACTTGAGCAACTGCCCGTCAACTTCCGTCTCATAGAAAACCCGGGTGTTGGGCGGGCCGCCCGAACGGGTGGTCTGGTAAGAAATGTGCTGCAGCGTGCAACGTCGCCGGCAGACCCAGCGCACCGGCAGTTGCTCCCAGCGGGCTTGCTCAATCCGATAAACGAACACCAAGGTGTGACCCTCGAACTCACGGATCAACGGCAGCCAGACCAGCACCTGCTGCGCCAGATCGAGTGTCCTGAACCGTTCCAGCTCGAAGCTTTCGCCCTCGGCCAGGGTTACCTTGATATCGACCGGTTTCTTTCGTCCCGGCTGGTTCATGCGCAGCGAATAGTCTGTCTTCGAATTTTTCACAGGCAAGATGCAAACCTTGCCGCGCGGTCCTTCGAAGTTCAGATCCTGGCAATACTCATCGGCTTGAACCTGAGTAGGGCACAAGGCAGTCATGATTACAAACAGGATAACCATACGAATCATACCCAAGGAGCCTATGCGCAACCCGAATAGAAAGCAATGGTCAGGCCGTATTGATGCTATAATCTTCCCATGTCCATGAATCGCCGCAAGTTCCTTCAGACCGGCGGCCGGTTGGCATTAGGAGCGGGCGCCGCCGCGCTCTTGCCGCGCCGGGCGCGCGCCCAGTCCGTAGCCGATGTCGAGAACGCCGAGCTGGTTACGATAACCGAAGATGGCGCCGTGATCACCTGGGAAAGCCTGCAGGCGACCGAGGGCTTGGTGGCCTACGGCCCGTCGGCCGACCGGCTGGATTCCGAGGTTGGAGATCCGGCCGGGCGCACGCGCTACCACCGGGTCGAGTTGACGGGTCTTCCGCCCGGACAGCCCGTTCACTATGTCATCAGAGCGGACGGAGCAGATGCCGACCCCGTCGAATACTCGCCCGGCGTCTTCGACACCCTGGGCCCGCCCCCGGGGACGTACCTGTTTACCTTCGCAACCATAACCGACATGCATGTCGGGTTGACCTCCGCCGGGGCGGTGAGCGGTCTGGGCGACTTCGTGCCCGTCGAGTGTCCCTTGGTCGGCGCCGACTGCTGGCAGGTGGCCAACCAGGCGGTCGTCGAGGCCATCAACAAGAGCCAGGCCGAGTTCACGCTGGTCAAGGGAGACCTGTCGCACGAGTACGCAAGCGAGCAGTTCGAGGCCGCGCGCTCTTGTTTGGAGCAGCTCGAAAAACCCTATCACCCGGTTCGCGGTAACCACGATCGCCAGGGAGAGCGACCCGAGGACTACTACAAGAAGGTGATGCAGCAAGACGTCACGCATTACGCCTTCTCGCACCAGGGAGCGCGTTTCGCCATCCTCGATTCCTCGAACCTGGCGACCGGCTTTCCCGAGGTAGGCGAGGAGCAGTGGGTCTGGCTTGCGGATCAGCTCGACAACCTGGGCGACGAGAGGTTGTTTGTAGTCCTGCACCATCCGGTGACCGACGAAGCCTCGGTCATCTTCACACTGTTTACCGAAGATCAGCAGCGGCTTTTCTCGCTGCTCGAGCGGGAGAAGAATGTTGCCGCCATCCTCTCGGGGCACAGCCACCGCAACATCGTCACGCACCAACCCGAGCTGGGCGACGTGCCCTGCATCGAGACCGCCTGCTCCATTCATTACCCCGGCGGCTACAATCTCTACCGCGTCTACACCGGCGGTTTCATGCAGACCTATCATAAGATAAACGGAGAGCAGTGGCGCCAGTGGGAAGAAGCCGGCCGGCAGATGTACAACGGCGATGCCCAGGAACTCTTGCTGGGCTCATCATCCGACAGGAACTTCGTCTGCCAGTTCATGAGGCCGCTCCCCGAGCCGGAGACGCCCCAAGAAGGCTGCGCCTGCGGGCGTGCGCCACACGGCGGCGGCCTGGCGCTCGGAGCGACGGCCTTGGCGGCCATGAAACTAGCCCCCTTCACCCGAAAGGAAAAATGAAAGCAATACAGGCGGACATAACTACTCTCCGAGTTGACGCTATCGTAAACGCGGCAAATGCTTCGCTCTTGGGCGGCGGCGGAGTAGACGGGGCAATCCATCGCGCAGCGGGGCCCGAGTTGTTGGCCGAATGTCGATTACTCGGCGGGTGCAGCACTGGAGAGGCCAAGATCACCAAAGGGTACAGGTTGCCTGCGAAGCACGTCATCCACACGGTCGGACCCGTGTGGCACGGCGGGAATGCCGGAGAAAGCGCCCAGTTGGCTAGCTGCTATCGGCGGTGCTTGGAGGTTGCGCAGGAGAACGGAGTTACATCAATTGCCTTCCCGGCGATAAGCACCGGTGTCTACGGTTATCCAATTGAGGAGGCCACCGAGATCGCCGTCAGCACAGTAAGGGACTTTCTGAAGGGCAGCGAATGTTCACTAGATGTGATCTTTTGCTGTTTTTCGGAACGCGATTTATCGCTGTATAAGAGATGTGTGGCGTGAAACTCCAGGAAACTAGGAGACGGTCATAACAAAATAACAAATTCCATTTGTTCTCCTGTTCTCTGCTTTTTTCTCAGGGAATGAGCTGCAGGAACAATCCCCCGATCCGCTGGACGGCGATCAGTCGGCCGCCCGGGTGGAGAGCGTAGTCCTGGCCCCACAGCCAGCCGGGCAGGACGTCGTCGGCCACGACGTATGTCTCTTGTGAATCCACGGCGGCGGCGTGAAGCGTGCGGGGTTGGCCGGTGGCGCTGTTGTCGGTGAAAAAGACCACCCGCCGGCCGGAAGGGCTCCAGTCGAACCCAGCGCCGGACATCAGGTTGTGACCCAGCACGCGTTGCTTGGCCGAGGCGATTTCGGTCAGCATCAGGTCGGCCGGGCCGTCGCGGTCTGTGGATTTCAGATGAAGAATGCTGCGGCCGTCGGGCGAAAGATTGACGTAGAGCCCGAAGGCGCCCTCGGACAACGTCCAGCCGTCCCGGTCGTCGAGGTCCAGCGCCATGATGTCGTAGGTTTCGCGCCGCAGGTAGAGCAGAATGTTGTCGGCGGCGAGTATGTAAGGAATGAAGTACATACAGGTCTGCATGTTGGACATCACGTTTTCGGCGAGCATCCGGGTGCCTGAGCCGTCCGTCCTGGTGGCCCACAATTCCGAACGGTAATCGGCCGGATCGTCCCCGTAGGACACCATCGCATTCACCAAGAACCCCAGTTCGGGAATCTCGAGCATGTCCGACGGGGCGAATGAAGAGGTCGTCTCGGGCAACAGCGTGCGGCCGGATCCGCCGCTGAGCGAAAAGCTGCGAAGAACCCGGGTCTGGTCGACACAGTCGTAGTCGGTGGTGGCATAAACCCGCCGGCCGTCGGCCGCGACCAGGAAAGACCAGGCCAGGATGTCCCGGCCGACCGTCGTAAGCGACCCAGCATCGATCGAGAAAGAGCGCAACCCGGCCGTGTTCCAGTTGCAGGTGTAGTCGGGTGCCTCTTGCGTGTGTGCCACCGGATCGGAAAGAAATACCAGCCGCTTTCCGTCCGCCGTGAACGAGGGAGAGCCCATCACCAGCCCGGCCACTTTTTCGACCGTCGGCGGCGAGACGTCCAGCCGCGCCAGGTACAGGTCGGCCAGGTAGGTTTCATTGTCATAGTCTTTCAGGTAGGCGACGGATTTCCCGTCGGGGGCCTGCACCATAGTATGGTTGAGGTTGGAGTCGATCTTGAATACCCCTTGTTTTCCGGCCACGAACAGTTCGAATGTCTGATCGGTTTGTTTGAAAAACAACACCCGCTCGGAATCCTTGGTAAACTGGGCGGTGTACACAGTCCTGTCCACTTCGAGCGTGGTGCGCTTTTCGAGATCGCTCAGGCGCAGAATCCCGCTGTCCGCCTCGATGGTAAGGCAACTTCCGCAATCGGCGGAGAACGAGATGAACTGGGCCGGCCGGTCCATGATCAAAAATGGTTCCTGGAACGTCAAAGCGAAATCCTGACCGCAAGCGTAGGGCAACACAGGATCGGGCCCGGGATTAGGACCGGATGTCGAATAGCCGCAGCCAGCCACAAGAACCAGAATCACCAAAAAATATTTTCCACTCATGTCTTCTCCTCCCACCTGTTTTACATCAGTAGATATCGGGCAATTCACAAACCGAGAAATCGTCGCTGCATCGATCGGACGGCATTCGGATGGCCTGCATGTCGTAATCGCCGTCGACGTTGCGGAACCAGGCCTGCGAGTCGTCGTCGGTTAGCTCCACGCCGAAGCGGGCGGTCCATCCTTCTCCGGAGTCACAAGAAATGTTCAGTGACATGCGGATAAACAAGAAACCGGAATTGGTGATTTCCGGCTCCCAGCTTCCCAAAAGGGGTGAATGGATCTCTCCCCGAGGCCAGCAGGGTAAAGCAGGAATATCGTCGGAAAAGCTCCCGCCAATCTCGTATCGTCCCCGTCGCAAAGTGCCGTCGGGTTCGAAGCGAAAGTATGAGAAGTGATCCATCCCGGCAGCGATGCCCAAAAGCCATGTGCCGTAGAGCACCTCGGGGTTTGGTTCCATCAGGTTGCAAAGACCTGGGGGCAAGCACTGTCCCCACTGGCAATCGTCGTCGCTCAAGCAGTCACCGCAGCGGCCGTACAGGCAGCGACGGTATGGGTAATGCGAGATAACCAGGCAGTCGGTATCGGTCGTACACTCGTGTTGGAACATCGAATCGCAGACACAAACCGGGCAAGGAACCTCGGAAGGCTCCACCATTGAGCAGCCCGACTGCGAACAAGAACCCGCAGGAGTGCAGTCATCCGTCTTGGGCGTTATACATCTTCCCGCACGACAGATCATGTCTGCCGCGCACTGGCTGTCGTTTACGCAAAAGACGCAGTTACCGGCCGCGCACACAGGGCCGGTCTCCAGTGCGCCGCCCAGGGGACAGTCGGAGTTCGACTTACAGCGTTGCGCAAGGCAACGGAACTGCATGCAGGCGCTGGGATCGGTAGTTGATATAAAAAGTTGGTAAGGACAATCGGCCAGGGCGGCAACGTACACCGGACAATCCGGATTTCCTGCGTCACCGGCCATATCCGCGGCACGATCGGCGCCGCCGTCCAACAGGTCCGCCCCGGGATCGCCTCCGCCGTCCGCCTCCCGGCCAATCTCCTCGTCCCCGGGCCCGTCCCCGTAAGAGGCGCATCCTGTAAGGTTTCCAAGCAGAAGCAGGACAGCCAAGGCCAAAAACAGTGTTCTCATAAAGCGAACCTCCCAGGAAAGGCAGCTACACCAATCCGCCCGTGTATGAGCAGGATGTATGCCAACAAGGACGGATCGGCTAACCCACCGGACAGACAGTGATTTCAAATCGACTATTCCGAACACAGGCCTGCAAAGTGGAGGGTATACCCGCCACAATCCCGGCCCATTTTTCAAGCCTCTGCAAAAGAAGGGAAACCACTGGTGGGTCGAGCCGGTTAGCGTCGAGCTTTTTGGGGGCTAGTGTACCCGTCCGACGCTCGATCCGGGGTAGACTGCGGTATAAAGAGCAGATAGCATTCAAGTCGAGTCAAAGAAGCTTCATGACGCCGGATGATGGCCCACGGGAGGACTCTCGATTCGTGGATATTCAAAGGTTTATGAAGAAACCGCATGTGAAGCTGGCTGTGATCGTATCGATCCTGCTGGTGGCCGCGTTTCTGCTGTGGTTTGTGTTCGGCAAGGGAGTCGGGGAAGAGTGTTCGGGTAGCTGGGATTGCTTCGGGTTCGGGACCTTTTGCATTCAGACCCGAGCGCAGCCCTACCGGTACTGCACCACGACCTGCGATGATGATTCCGATTGCCCCGATGGATTAAAGTGCCTGAGACAACCGATGCTCAACCGGCGAGATCTGTCTCTCAAGGTGAAGGACATCTGTTCGCCCTTGCAGCCAGTGCCCCTGTAGTTGCCAAAACTTCCGGTGCAAGGCACACTCCATCCGGAAGGAAGCAACCCGATGACCGAGCAAGAACACGGGGACCGGATTCCCCTGAGCGACAAGATACGTAAACTCTACGCGGGGCGCATCGAGCACAACCGCAGCCTCCACCAGGAACTCGAAAACCGCTCCCGCCGGCTTTCGCTCGTGCGCATGATCATCGCCCTCGGGATAGCGGCCTTGCTCTTCCTCGGCCTGTGGGATCTGTCCAATGTGGAAATCTGGCCCCTGGGGCTCTGCGGCCTGAGCATCTGCGCTTTCTTCCTGGTGGCCAGACTTCACGACAATGTCATCCGGGCAGCCAGACGGCACAGGACTCTGGTCGAGATCAACGAAGAAGCCGCGCTCAGGTTGGAGCGCAAATGGGACCGGCTGCCGGCTCCGGTTGTCCCGTCGGACCAAGCCGATCACCCGGTCGCCCGGGACCTCGACCTGTTCCACCGGGAAGAAAACCGGGCCTCACTGCTTCGCCTGCTCGGCCTTCCCCGTACGCCGAACGGGAGATCGGTCCTGGTCGAATGGCTGCTCGAGCCGGCGGATCCTGACACCATCCGGGAGAGGCAAAAAGCAGTGGGCGAGTTGGCCCCGTTGCTCGACTGGCGCCAGGAAATGGAGCTTGCGGGCAGGGGCCTGCCCGCAGTTGCCCACGACATGGAACCGTTTCTGAAATGGGCCGAAGGCCGGCCCTGGTTGTCGGGGCGTGGCTGGCTGGTTTGGACCGCCCGCGTGGTGCCGCTGATTACCTTCGCCCTGCTGGGGCTGAACATCGCCGGGTTCCTGACCGCAGCGCCCTGGATCGTCCTGGCGCTCGTCAGCCTGATCTTCTGCAGGGCTGTGGGCGGGCGGATCAAAAGCATCCTGGTGCGCGTCGACTGGAGCAGCCGCGCGTTCGGAGTGTACGCGAACCTGTTCCGCTTGGTGGGCGAAGCGCCTTTAGTTTCCGGGACGCTCTCCAGCCTGAAGGAGTCGATGGAGGCCGAGGGAGTATCCGCCCACCGGCAGATGGAGCGGCTCGATAAGTTCAACGGATATGCCGAGGCCCGTTACTATATGATTCACTTTCTGCTAGAGGCGTTCTTCTTCTGGGATGTCCACGTTCTTTGTGCTCTCGAAGGTTGGCAGCGCCGGGCGGGAAGACGAGCCCGGGGCTGGCTCAGGGCTCTGGGAGAGATCGAAACCCTATGTGTCCTGGCCGGGCTCGAGCGCGACCACCCCGACTGGGCGCTGCCCGAGATCTTGGATGACGGCGACACACGCTTGGAGGCCATGGGCATCGGGCATCCCTTGCTGCATCCGGACGCCTGTGTGGTGAACGACGTGACCATTGGCCCGAGTGGATCGTTTCTTCTGATCACCGGTTCGAACATGTCCGGAAAAAGCACCTTGTTGAGGGCCCTGGGGATGAACGCGGTGCTGGCTCAGGCGGGCGGACCAGTGTGTGCACGGTCGTTCCGGATGTCCAGCCTGGCGATTGGCACTAGCTTCCGGATCCACGATGTTCTCGAGGACGGAGTGTCCTACTTCATGGCCGAACTGCAAAGGATCAAGGAAATCGTGAGCCTGGCCCGGGACCAAAGCGAAGACGGAGACCGGACTGTGCTCTACCTGTTCGATGAGATCCTGCTTGGCACCAACGTCTCCGAGCGCCAGGTGGCGGTGAAGAGGGTGATTGGCCACCTGCTGGAGCAGGGGGCGATTGGTGCCATCGCCACCCACGATCTCAGCTTAGCGGACGCCCAGGAGCTCTCAGAAGCATGCCGTCCTTTTCATTTCTCGGAGTCATACGAGGAGATCGGGGAGGGCTCGAAGATGGTGTTCGACTACAAGCTGAAAGAGGGAGTGGCGCCTACCACCAACGCGTTGAAGCTGCTCGAATTGGTGGGGATTACGTAAAATCGGGTAACGGGTAAGGACAGGAAAGAGGTTTCAAGAGGGGCCCCATTCGTGTATAAGGGAACATTATGACGGATACGATCGACGACAAGAAAAAAAGCTATCCCTATCATCGGCGCTGTGTTCGGTATCGGGTTCGTTTACGGGTCACGGTCAGCACCTTGGAAGATTATGACACCTGGACGGAAAATCTGTCTTACGATGGTACCTGTTTCGTAATTCCCGGGCAAATCAAAGAAGGCAGTTTGGTCGATGTGCGTATCAGTTTGCGAAGCAAGGAGCCCAACGATCTGATTCGGTGTAGGAGCAAGATTGTCTGGAACGAAAAGTGCGATAACGGACATCGACACGGCGGGCAGTTCGTCTCTTTTGAAGGTGACGACCAAGCCCGTCTCAAAGAATACCTGCCAAGGTTCTAAACTGCGCGGCCTGCCCGAGACCTCATGAGTAAGAAATGAGCGAGGGGCTACCCGGAGTTCAAGAATGAAGCTCGGTGTTAAGGATCTGAAGATTGAAGTACGTGCCGGAACTATCGACGATGTTCCCTTGTTGCTGTCGTTTATACGCTCGATGGCTGAATTCGAAAAGCTCAAAGTCAGTACTAGCGAGGAGATCCTGCGGGAGTCTCTCTTTGGTGAGCGCCCGGCGGCGCATACTTTGCTTGCCTTTGCCGATGGCCGGCCCGCTGCCTATGCCGTCTATTTCTTTTCCTTTGCGACCATGCTGGGAAAGCGCGGCCTATGGCTGGATGACTTGTATGTGAACCCCGACTTTCGCGGGAAGGGTATTGCCAAGAGCCTGATGGCTTACCTGGCCGATATAGCAATCCAGAACGAGTGCGGACGCTTCGAATGGATGGTGCTAGATTGGAACAAGCCTGCGATCGACTTTTACCAGGGTCTGGGTGCGACCGTACTCAATGATTGGCGAATCTGCCGCCTTGATCAGGGTGAATTGGTAAGAGTTGCAGCGCAACATGATATGTAAAAATAAAAGTCTTCAACGGTTGCGGTTCGCCAACGTCTTCAGCCTGGGTGTGGGCATCGGAATAATTATCCTTTTGCCTCCGCCAGATTTCTGAGACCATAAGAGAAAAAAAAACACACACCAAGTTGAGTATTTCGAAAATCAGCGAGAGGTGGGGCCCCACCACCTATATTTGACATACAGCCATATCACTTATATGGTTAACCATATGAAAACGACACTCAATATAGACGAAGTGACCATGACACGCTTGAGAGAGAATAGAGAGGAATAGAGAGGGACGTTGGTACATTAAGAACATTAATGTTAAAGATGAGTTAATGTTCTTAATGTACCAACGTCCCCCTATGCTTTCGGCCTGTGCCTTGACAGGCCTGCCGATGGGTATCAGGATACCGGGAGACTAAGGGGGAACCTCAAGCATGGATCCCAATCCACATTTGAACGAGGATCACCCACCGATTGATTTCTGGCTGCAACCCATCCGGGCCTTCGCCAGCCACAAACTCTCGGGCGCCATCTTGCTGCTGGCGGCCGCGGCCACGGCTATCGTCTGGGCCAACTCGCCCTGGGCGGCCAGCTACCTAGCGCTGCGGGACATGCGGGTGACGGTCGGCGCCGGGGACTTCGCCCTGTCCAAGCCGCTGCTGCTGTGGATCAACGATGGCCTGATGGCCATGTTCTTCTTCCTGGTGGGTCTGGAGATCAAGCGCGAGGTGCTGGGCGGCGAGCTGGCCAGCCTGCGCAAAGCGGCCCTGCCGATCGCCGGCGCCCTGGGCGGCGTGGTGCTGCCGGCGGTGATCTTCACGGCATTCAACGCCGGCGGCCCTGGCCGGGCTGGCTGGGGCGTACCCATGGCCACCGACATCGCCTTCGCCCTGGGCGTGCTGGCCCTGCTGGGCGACCGAGTGCCACTGGGGTTGAAAATCTTTCTGACCGCCCTGGCGATCGTCGACGACCTGGCCGCTATCGTGGTCATCGCGGTCTTCTACACCGACACGATCTTGCTGTTCAGCCTGGCGGCCGGCGGACTCGGTTTGCTGGCGGCGATCCTGGCCAGCCGGCTGGGAGTGCGCAACTCGGTCTTCTACTTCCTGTTGGGCATGGCGGTTTGGCTGGCGTTCCTCAAATCCGGAGTCCACGCCACCCTGGCGGCCGTGCTGATGGCCATGACGATTCCGGCCAAGACCCGCATTCGGCGCGAGGAGTTCGCCCGCCGGACACACGGTCTGATCGACTCCCTGGAGCGGGAGGAACGCGCCCATCTGGGTGTATTCCTCAACCAGACCCAGCAGCACCTGCTGGCCGACCTGGAGCAGGCCATCGAGCGCTCGACCGCGCCGCTGCAACGCCTGGAACACGCCCTGGTGCCGGTGGTCGCCTTCCTGGTCATGCCCCTGTTCGCCCTGGCCAACGCCGGGGTGACCCTGGGCGCCGACCTGGGCGCCTCCGTGGGCGACCCGGTTTTTCTTGGTGTGTTGCTCGGGCTTGTCGTAGGCAAGCAGGCGGGCATCTTCGGCGCGGCCTGGCTGGCGGTCAAGCTGGGGCTGGCCGAGCTGCCGGCCGGGGTGCGCTGGCGCCAGTTGTGGGGCGTGGCCGTGCTGGGCGGGATTGGTTTCACCATGTCGCTGTTCATCGGCGGGCTGGCGTTTTCCGGCTCGCCGCTCGAAGACGTGGCCAAGCTGGGCACCCTGTCCGGTTCGTTGATCTCGGGCCTGGCCGGCTGGGCACTGCTGCGCTTTTCCAAACCTTCCGCGAAATAGCCCGCGACGGAGGGGTGCCGGTCAGCAAGTTTAGGGGGGGATATATATATTTGACATACAGCCATATTGATTATATGGTTAACCATATGAAAACGACACTCAATATAGACGAAGTGACCATGACACGCCTGAGAAGGGAAGCGGCCAAGAGGGGGCGAAGCATGTCCGAACTTGTCGAAGCCGCTCTGCGCAAACTGCTTGCGGAACCGAAGAATGAGGCGGCATTGGCGCCTCTTCCCAAGTTTCACAGCGGCGGAGCGAGGGTCGACGTGGCCAATCGCGATGCCCTTTACGAGGTCATGGAGCGCTGACGGTGTTCGTGGTTGACACAAACATCCTGCTCTACGCGGCGGACGCGGATTCGCCCGACCATTCGAAGTGCAGAGACATTCTGGAATCCTGGCGCAGACAAGCGTCGCCATGGCACCTGACATGGGGCATTGTGTATGAGTTTTTGAGGGTTTCGACACACCGAAATGTATTTCGCAATCCGTTCAAGCCGGCGGATGCGTGGGCATTTATCGAGGCGACCCTCGCCTCTCCCAGCCTCACCCCTCTGGTTCCTACCGAACGCCATCAGGCAGTCGCATCGGAGGTTTTCGGCGAAATCCCCGACATCCGGGGCAACCTGGTGTTCGATGCGCGCACTGCCATTCTCATGCGTGAACACGGGATAAAGACGATCTACACTCGAGACACGGATTTCAACCGCTTCCCTTTTCTGGATGTCGTCGATCCCGTGCAAGGTGTGCGCAGAACGACCGGGACCAGGCAGCGCCGCAAGCCGAAATAGGAAAATAGAGAGGGACGTTGGTACATTAAGAACATTAATATTAAAGCTGAGTTAATGTTCTTAATGTACCAACGTCCCCCTCTGCTTACCCCGGCTGCTTCGGACCTGTTCGATTCGCGTTAGACCGAAGTTCCCTATAACCAAGACAAGTCAACAAGGCTGAAGTCCAGTAGTAGTGTGTCCTTTTGCTGATTACGCGTCAATTTGAAGTGAATTGTGTAGCCATGTAAATGTGTATATTTTGCT
>Ga0307378_10000146_pt1 | contig 131592 bp, 138 predicted proteins | sample UN1MG_FD_202238 | JGI IMG/M metagenome (GOLD analysis project Ga0307378, IMG submission 202238) | Soil microbial communities from Risofladan, Vaasa, Finland - UN-1 | ecosystem: Environmental > Terrestrial > Soil > Coastal area > Acid sulfate soil | place: Finland: Risofladan, Vaasa...
AAGGGGGACAAAGGGGGATGGGGTTGTAAACTTTCCTTGGAAGTGAATTCTGAATCTAAATGTTTTGGGTTTTGGTAATTATTATTTTGAGCTTGTTTAGGGTTTAGAAATTATAATTTAGGATTTCATTATGGGGATTGTGGTTGTTACCAGAGCATAAAAAAGAGAGCCCGCCTATTAGGCGGGCTCTCGTAATATCTAGCTCAGGCGTTTTTATAGGGCTCGTCTGGTCCTGATAGTCAGGATAATCACCACAATAGCTAGAGCAAAAATAATGCCGATTACTGCCCAGACCCAACCCGGGGTTACCGCTGCTGGCAGGATTACCTGTGGCGGTGGCAACGTAATCTGTGGTGCTGGAGGTGACGGGGCAACTTCTACCGCTGGCGCTGCTTTGGCCATGGTAGTGAAGGCACCGCTTCTCCAGCCACTGATTACCACACTGTCCTTGAGTGCTCTCACCCTCCAGTAATAGGTGGTGGAGTACGCCAGGTCAGTGCCAATCTCCCAGCTGTTGATAGTGGTGGTTACCTGGGTAGCACCGGTGAAGTCGGGATTATCTGACAGTTCCAGCTCATAGGTAGAGGCACCGGAGACACGAGTCCAGCCGAACGACGGTAGGATAATGACACCCTGAGCGCCGTTTTCTGGCATCCACTCAACGGTTCGTCCTACTGCTGCCAGCTTGGTGGTGAAGTTCCACTCTGTGGAGAAGCGGCTGAGCAGAGGCCCGCCCTGCTGAACCCTTACCTTCCAGTAGTACATTTCACCATCATCCAGGTCCTCAACCAGGTATTCAAGGTCTTCGATATCGTATACCTTTACTACATGGACATCGAAGCCCTCGTCATCGGTGTACCTGAGCTCGTAGTAGTCAGCGCCGTTAAGCTCTTCCCACTTAACCCAGGCCTGGTCGGTGTCCTCAACGCCGGTGTCGCTCCACGGCTCATCAAGCATTACCTCTGTCGCCAGGAAGTCCTCGTAGGTCCACAGCTCGGTGGTAACGGCACCATCGGTTGCCCACAGGACATTGGTCCCGGCGGTAAGCCTTAGACCGGATAGCACAGCGTTGGCATCAAGCTCAAAGTCGGTGTCTATCTGCTCAAAGATAACATCAACCATATCGTCGGTCGGGTTGAGCGAGCGCCAGGCACCGCCAACGTTGTCACTGGCCGCAGTAGCATCGGTGGCGTACAGCGTGCCGTCTGACGAGCACATCAGACCGGAAGCGGTTCCCATATCCAGTAATGTCTTGGTGGTGGTGAACTCGTTCCACTCCTGGTCTGCCCAGTCCTCGCCGGTGTCAATCTCGCAGCGGTCAATCTCGTTGCCGGAAGCGGCGTAGATGAAGCTGTTGGTGGCGAAGCCGGAGTCAAAGGTAACTATGGTGCTGGCATCGGCGGCGAGTGCATCGCCGACCATATCCCATTCCTCACCAAGGTCCTCGGAGATGAAGATTTGCCCGGAATCATCACCGAGCAGCAGGGTATCATCGTTCATGAAGTTGGGCGATACCGAGAAGGATACAATTGTAGCAGCATCGTCAACATCATAGTCCTCCCAGGCTCTTCGTCCGTGGTTCGCTGTCTTCCACACCTCTTCATCAGCGGTGCCGGCAATGACGGTATCAGCGTCAAGCACCAGCCAGGCGGTAAGGGCATCGGGACTTTGGCTCAGTGCATCCCAGTCATTTCCGCCATCCGTAGAGCGGTAGAGCTTCGGACTATTAAGAGCGGCAGACTGAGCCACGTATACCGTTTCGTCCCTGGGAAAGTCAGGTGACACCTGCACCCTGTCAATGAGCCCCAAATCAGGCGTGGTCAGGGTGCTGGTGAAGACCCTCTCCCAGTAGTCGCCGTCATGCCGCCACAGACTGTCAACGCTACCATTGGGACCAGCGGCGGTCAGCAGGAACATGGTCTCGTCGACAGCGTAGTTGCGGGAGAAGGAGACATCTGAGATTGCGGCTATGTCGGTGGAGACCAGCGAAATCTGGTTGTACAGGTCGCCGCCGTCAACGGTCAGTGAGACAGCGCCATCAGGACCCTCGCAGGCTGCCCAGGCAATGCCGCTGTCGGCAAAGTCCTCGTCCATTATCACGAAGGCTCTACCTTGGCCTGACGGCTCTTTGCTGGCGTCATCCCAGCTGTCACCGTCATCGGTGCTGTAGATGACCTTATTCTCTGTGCCTTCTTTGCCTGATGTGTCACCACCCCAGGTACCGGCTATCAGGCTGGTGGCTCCGTAGGAGCCGACCACATCCAGACTGACGACATCCTTATCCTTGATATCGCTGTCTTCCTTGCCGAGGCAGTAAGCATGGTCATCGGTCACCCGGTAGACGCTACCACCGTAAAAGGGAAATGTACCATCGGAAATGCCGACGAAGAACTCGTAGTTGTCGTCGTCAAAGTCGTCAGGGAAGCAAATCCGGGAAGTGCCGTCGGGTGATATTACGGCATCTTGGTCGTCAAGCAGAAAGGCCAGCACATCCCAGTCACCAACAGTGCCGTGGAGGTTGCTGTAGGCTACGGTGCCGGTGCCGTTGTAACTGATGGCGAAAATCTCGTCAGTGTCGGCAAACTCGGGCGAGGCAGCTACAGCCCAGACAGGCTGGTCTATATCCAGCTCGGTCCACTGAGCCGGGTAGCCACCCTGGGAGATATAGTAGACATCATCTAAGGCTCCGATGAACACGAACGGGTTGTCCATGGCATCATAGCCGACATCAATGCTGGTAATGGGAGCGCCGACTGTAGCTAGCAGGGAAACATCAGCTATCGTCTGCCACTTATCGCCGCCGTTCTTGGTATAGTAAACATGCATAACGTCGATGGCGTAGAGGACATCGGCATCAAGGCTGGATGGGGCAAAATCTACCACAGCACCGGGGCTGGTGCCTAGCTCATCTTCTAAGTCCTTGTAGAAGTCGGTCTTATCCCAGGAGCGACCGTCATCGGTGGACTGGAAGACATGCGCTTCGGTGCTGCTTATCACGGCGGAGCAGTAGAGGGTGCCGTCAATAGCCCTGGCTAGAGGACTCGGTCCAAAGGTTATGTTGGCGCTGTAGAACCAGTCGCCGTCGGCGCCTTCCTTGGCGGGTACCGCCGGGGATGACCATTCGTTCTCCCCAGCCGATACCGGAGCCGCTATGGTAATGGTTAAAGCCATAACCATTACCAGGGTTAAGCCTAAGCCCAGTGTCTTAAAAATTTTACTTTTCATCACTTATTAATTATCCTTCCTATTAGCATATTATTATGTCTCCATAAAAGAGTATATAACCAAGTTATCCCCTTTTAATGGAAACGAGGTTACTTTTTACCAGGGCATCATCCCCTTATAGATATAATACCATACCTGTCAATAGGTAATTGCTTAAATACAGTGAGGGAGAGGAAGTGGAAGGTATTTAACGAGGGCTGGTGTCTTCATTCCTACACGAGGACGGGGAGGCTTCTCCTTGCTAAGGACTTTACTCGTGAGCAGATGTCAGTTAGGTTTGGTGATGCAGATACCGAGAAAGCCGCCAAAAGGATTCCTTCGGAAGGAAAGAAGATGGTCGGCTCGGTGACAATACCGGTGCCATCCTAAGGGGAAGAACAGCACGCTCTCCCAAGCAAGTGAGACCTTGCCCAGTACCCGTCTTGCCATCCCTTCTATTTCCCAGATAGTGTAAAATCTAGCCTGGTTATAGATGCTCTTTCGGAATCTGCCTTGAATCCGCCGAGCTATGCTGAGGATAGAAGCCTTGTTCAAAACCCCGATATAGACTTTATTTCGGGACACCCGGACTGCTTCCTTTAAGACTCCAGCCGGGTCGCGGAGGAACTCCAGTACGTTAATCAGGGCTACAATATCAAAGGAATTATCGTCAAAGCTCAGCTTATTCGCTGGTTCTAGATAAAGCTTAACCTTGGGGTCAAGCTTACGTGCTGCTATTTGGAGCATAGGTTCAGAGCTGTCAACCCCGGTAACATCAAGTCCCAGCTCCATGAAAAACTTTAGATTACGTCCTGTCCCGCAGCCAATATCGAGCAGACTCTGACCTCTTCGTGGCTGTACCAGCCTCAGGAAAAGCTCCTGTTCCTCAGTGTCTGCATACCGACCCTTAGAATTTTGGTACCACTGGTCGTATTTGGTGGCGGTGGTGGTATCAAAGCCCATCCTTGAATTCTCCTAAAACCCCCATCTATGTGCCATTGAACCAGCCGTAATAGTATTTTCTGATATACTCATCGTAGGGATATGTTCTGGCTTTTTCTTAAAGGAGTGCCTCGATTCTGGGCTGGAGGGTTTGTTCTGGTACAGCCCCGATAACGGTGTCTGTTACCTGTCCACCTTTAATGAATAGCAGGGTTGGTATAGACATTACCTGGTACTTAGTTGCTGTTCGTGGGTTCTCGTCAACATTCATCCGGCAAAACTTGAACCGACCTTTATAGCTCTCTGCCAGTTTATCAACGACAGGGGCAACCATCAGGCAAGGCCGGCACCATGGTGCCCATAAGTCCACCATTACTGGTAGATTGGATTTTATAACCTCTTCTTCAAAATTTTGGTCTGTTACCTCTGTTACCATTGAGTCTCCTTTCTAAAGGTAAGGAAGAAGGTGAGGTGATATTCCATCCTTGGGTGTTTATTTCAATGGTAATGTGGCGTCCCTCGTATGTCAAGAAAGTTGTTTAGAACCTATACCCCTAACCCCCTTCCCTTACTAAGGGGAAGGGGGAGTTGGGTTGAGAGGGGGGCTTTGCCCCCTCTCAAAAATCTCTATCCCCTTTAAGGATAGGAGCTTGGTTAATCAGGAGTGTTTAAGAGGGGCTAGCGCCCCTCTTCATAAAATTATTTCCCCCTCCCTGGTAAGGGAGGGGGATAAAGGGGGTAGGTTGCTAACCAATATCTAGGGGGTAAATCCTGTAGAGTGAAAGCCAAAATTCTAAGCACGAAACGCTAAACAAATTCCAAGCACTAATCACCAAAACCCAAACCTTCAGGTTCAGGATTTACCTCTGGAAAAGTTTATCAACCCCATCCCCCTTTGTCCCCCTTCCCCTTATCAAGGGGAAGGGGGAGTTGGGTTGAGAGGGGGGCTTTGCCCCCTCTCAAAAATCTCTATCCCCTTTAAGGATAGGAGCTTGTTTAATCAGGAGTGTTTAAGAGGGGCGCTAGCCCCTCTTCATAAAATTATTTCCCCCTCCCTGGTAAGGGAGGGGGATAAAGGGGGTAGGTTGCTAACCAATATCTAAAAGGGGTGGAGCCTGTGAAATCCAAAATTCCAAGCACGAAACGCTAAACAAATTCAGGGCACCAATTACCAACCCCCTCCCTAAAAACAAAAGGCTTTTGAGTTTAGAATTTACTTTTTTGGGGGGTGAGGTCAATAGGCAGTCCCGTATGTCAAGGTGGTTGACAGTGAGTGTGATGTGGGGTAAAATGCAGGAGAGAAACGGAGGAGGCTTGGTGATGATTGAGATGACCATTGATAGCATTCGGGTTAGTTTAATGAATTATCAACGGGTGGTGATTTTGAAAGAGAAGATGGCGGAGCGTTACCTGCCTATCTGGATTGGCCCTGCTGAGGCAGATGCTATAGCAGTAAAGCTGCAGGGGGTTAACGTACCCAGACCATTAACTCATGACTTATTAAACTCGGTAATCGATGCTTTAGGAGCCAGTATTAACTCTATCATTGTTTGCGACCTTAAGAATGATACCTTTTATGCCAAGATTATTCTCAATGTGGATGGGGGGCAGATGGAGGTTGACTCTCGCCCCAGTGACGCTCTGGCGTTGGCAGTAAGAGTTGGGGTACCTATCTATGCTGAAGATGAAGTTTTAGATAAAGCCGGTATCCTGATAGACCAGGAGACAGGCAAACCTGTTTACGAGGAGAAAGACGAAGGTAAAGCCGGCGGTGAGGCTAAGAAAGTTAGTGAAGAAGAACTAAAAAGAATGTCGGCTTTTTATGATTTTATTAATACTCTTGATTTAGAGGACTTTGAGAAGCGCAAATCCTAAACCATAGCTCTACGGATTAGAGGTTTAATGGGTGGAAGAGGATCTTATTAAAAGGTTGATGACCTCACTGAAGTGTGGTGTTTGTGGACGGTGCTATGGGGTGGATGATATTAATATCCTTGGTCATCACCAGGAATTATGGTTTTTAGGTGCGTTTTGTCCGGCTTGTCATACCCGGTGTTTAGTGGCAGCAGCAGTTAAGGGAGATAAGGTGCCGGAATTGATGACCGACCTTACTGGGGTGGAGTTAAATAAATTTAAGGATGGGGATGTAATAACTGCTGATGAAATGCTGGACATGCATAATTTTTTGAAGAGTTTTAATGGAAACGCATCTCAACTTTTTAGCCAGAGGTAAGCTTGGTGCAGTAAGAATCGGCAGCATTGCCGAAAGGTTATGGTTAATCATCTTTATTTAAAAAGTTGAAAACCCTTGAGCTGTTAGCCTAAGGGGTTTTTTTTATAGCTATTTAAAGATAGCATTTTTAATAGGTTCGTGCGGTCAAGAGTAGCGGGGTTGGTATGAAGAAATGGGGGATGGCTCTAAGAGTAACCGGCGTTGGCTTTTATGTTGGGGGTTCTATCGTGTTGGGGGTCTTTGCCGGACTCTGGCTTGATAGCAAATTGAATACTGCACCTATTCTGGTAATAGTGGGGTTACTTCTGGGATTGGTGGTCGCTTTTTACGGTGTTTGGAAGATGCTAGCACCTTTCATTGGTAAGGAAAGGGATAAGGAGAGCATTTAATGCCTAAGCGGGGTCGTTTGGGTGTCCCCTTTTCTGTTATAGTTGGGGCTTCGCTGGTTCTTCTGGCCTTATTTGTGGTTAGCTTCCTGGCTGGCCCTGTGGGCAGGAGCATATTCGGTGATTTAGGACTACCCAGCTGGCTTGGTGTACCCAGACCAGACCCAAGGCTTCCCGCAGATACGGTTTTCCACCTGTTTGGCTTCCCCGTTACTAATAGTATTATCGCTACCTGGCTTACTATCATCGTCCTGGTGGGGGTATCCTATGCCGTTGCTCATAGAATAAGACTTATCCCGGGAAGGTTGCAGAGTCTGCTGGAGTTTGCTCTTGGCTGGTTGCTTAATTTTTGTCAGGAGGTTGCTGGCGAGAAAAACGGGCGTAGATTCTTCCCGGTGGTGACCACCATCTTTCTCTTCGTTATTATGAATGCCTGGTTGAGTCTGCTTCCCGGGTTTGGCTCAATACTGGTTACCGGTGCCGAGGGCAAGGCAGTACACCTGTTACGAGGTGCCAACACCGATATTAATACGCCTCTGGCTCTGGCTCTTATCTCTTTTGTCTTTGTGGAATACTTTGGTATAAGGTCGCTGGGACTGTTCCATTACCTGAGCAAATTTGTCAATGTGGGTCAGTTTTCCCGGGGCGCCGGTCAGCTATTCAGGGGCAAGTTTCGGGCTGGTATTAGTGGCTTATTTACCGGAATTATCGATATTTTTGTCGGTTTTTTGGAAACGCTGAGCGAACTGGTGCGTATTGTTAGTTTTACCTTCCGTCTTTTTGGTAATATGACGGCGGGAGAGATACTACTTCTAATAGCCGCTTTCCTTGTGCCCTGGGTATTGGCTTTGCCTTTTTACGGGCTTGAGTTGCTGGTTGGCTTTGTTCAAGCCCTCATCTTTGGCGGGCTAACCCTGGTGTTTTTTACCATTGCGGTAATGTCTCATAAGGCAGAAACAGCCTGATAAATTTATGAATAAAGGGGGATAGAGGATGGAACTAGAAGGAATAAAGCTACTGGCGGCGGGGTTATGTATGGGTTTAGGTGCCCTGGGTCCCGGAATTGGGATTGGTATTTTAGCCTACGGAGCCATGCAGGCATTAGGTCGAAATCCTGAAGCTAGAGGACCAATAATGACCAACATGATACTGGCTATTGCCTTCGCTGAAGCTATCGGAATTTACGCCTTGATAGTAGCCATTTTAATTGCCATGGTGGTGTAGAGTTTTAATGACGGAGGAAAAAACAAATGGGAGATGGTGAATTTCCAGCCTTTATCGCAATTATAGCGTCGGCTGTCCTTATTATTGGGGTGGTTGTGGGGATGGCAGCGGTTACCTGGGTATTCCTGTTAATCTCATAGCTGGCGGGAGGGGTTTACTTTGGAAGGACTTGGAATTAATTTGCCAACATTGTTAGCCCAAATCGTGAATTTTGTTATTCTGCTTGGTCTTCTGTATCTGGTTGCCTATAAGCCCATTATCAGAATGTTTGATGAGCGCTCCCGGAAGATTAAGGAGAGCATGAAGCAGACCGAGTTTATCAAAGAGCAGGCGGCTCATGCCGAGGAAGAGGTTAAGAATCGACTTGAGGATGCAGGAAGGCAGGGACAAGAGCTGATAGCCAGGGCAGAGAGAACCGGGGAGGAGGTTAGACAGGGCCTCCGGCAGCAAGCTGAGCAGGAAGCTCAGTCTCTTCTTGACCGGGCACGCACTGACATTCAGCAGGAGCGGGATGAGGCTGTTGGTGAGCTGCGTAAGGAGTTTGCCGACCTAACCATCCTGGCAGCGGGGAAGGTCATCGACCGTTCTCTGGATAAGAAGGCGCACCGCCAGCTAATTGATAAAGTATTGAAGGACAGCTCAACTCTTAAAAAAGGGTAAGTAGTGGCTAGAAGGGTTTACGCCAAACGTTACGCTCAGGCAATATTTGAGATTGCCTTGAAAGCAAACGAGTTAGACAGGTGGCAATCTGACCTGCAAAAGATTGCCTGTCTAAGCGAAGATGCCACAATTGTTGCTTTTGGGGAAAGTCCCAAGTTTCATTTTGACGATAAAGTCAGGCTGTTCTCGGAGCGATTGGGCGATATAAATCCGTTAGCCCTGAATCTGGTCTATCTGTTAATAGTTAGAGGCAGGTTGAGCATAGTAGGTGATATCGCTGATGAGTACCAGCGTTTATTAGATGCCTATTATGGCATCGAGCGGGCTGAGGTTACTACTGCCATTCCGCTTACTGATGAGAATAGGCTAAAATTGGGCAAGCGTCTCGGTGCCGTGGTAGGTAAGAAGGTGCTAATCAAGCCCGAGGTGGATTCTAGCCTGATTGGTGGATTTGTCGCCAGAATTGGCGGGAAACTAATTGATGGCAGTATCCGCAGCAAATTGTTGGCTTTGGGGAGAGAGTTGGCGGGCAAAACTTAAATAGAAACAGGAGGCAAAGAAATGAATAAAGTTGACGTACTTAAAAAGTGTACGCTTGCTTGTGAGTTAGATGATGAGCAGCTTAACAAGCTAGCTGCTATGTGCGTTGAGGAAACATTTGAGATTGGTGAACATCTGGCTAAACAGGGCAGACACCTGGAAAAAATATATGTGATTGTGGATGGTCTGGTAGGGATTTATCTGGAGCTGGGACCAATGTACAAGCGGCAGCTGCAGGCTGCCTCCAGTTGTGAGGTGGTTTGCTGGGAGGCGATGATACCGCCATATCGCTCTACTTCCACAGGAACTGCCATTGAAACGACAAAGGTTCTGGCTTTTGATGGACAAGAATTACTTAATTTATGTTTCATGAGCCCCGGGGTGGGCTGTAAACTTGGTCGAGGTTTAGCCAGCGTAGTTCAATCGCGGTTACATAGCGCCTATACCCAGTTAATGGGGGTGACCGCGCAGGAGTAACTTAGTGGACATCTGAGTATTAGGAAGGTGGAGATATTTATGGAAAAAGCAAGTTCGATTACCTCTATGATGAAAGAAGGCAGGGTATTTAACCCTCCGCCAGAACTAAGTAAACAGGCATACATAAAGAGCCTGGACGAGTATAAGAAGATTTACGAGCGGTCTATCGCTGACCCTGAAGGATTCTGGGGGGAACTGGCGGAGCAATTAGACTGGTATAAGAAATGGGACAAGGTATTAGTTGAGGACTTTGCTAATGCCAAACACGAGTGGTTCGTCGGGGGTAAGCTTAATGTTTGCTATAACTGCCTGGATAGGCATCTTAAGACTTGGCGTAAAAACAAAGCGGCTCTGATTTGGGAGGGAGACATTGGTGATAGCAAAACCCTTACCTATCAGGAGCTCTATTATGAGGTATGTAAATTTGCCAATGTGTTGAAGAAGCTTGGTGTCAAAAAGGGCGACCGGGTGTGCATCTATCTACCCATGATTCTTGAACTGCCCATTGCTATGCTGGCTTGTGCCAGGATTGGTGCTATCCACAATGTTGTTTTTGGCGGTTTTAGCGCCGATGCATTGAGAGACAGGATACAGGATTCTGAGGCTAAGGTACTCATCTGTACCGATGGTTATTATCGTGGCGGCAAAATTATAAGGAGTAAGGACAATGCCGATGAGGCAATGGCAGCTTGTCCTAGTATAGAAAGTGCGATTGTGGTCAAACGGGTTAACACTGGGGTTAATATCAAAGCGGGACGTGACCACTGGTGGGACGAGGTTATGTGTGCTGATGATATTAAGCTGGATTGTGAACCTGAGGTAATGGATTCCGAGGACCCTCTGTTTATTCTGTACACTAGCGGCAGCACTGGCAAGCCCAAGGGTGTATTGCATACCCAGGGCGGTTATTTACTATTTGTTCTCCAGACACTAAAGTGGATATTTGATGTCAAAGACGAAGATACTTTTTGGTGCACGGCGGATATCGGCTGGATTACGGGACATAGTTATATCGTATATGGTCCCCTGGCACTGGGTGCCACCAGCTTGATGTTTGAGGGTATTCCGACCTATCCTCATCCGGATAGATTCTGGGATATTGTGGAGAAGTATAAGGTTAATATTTTTTACACTGCCCCCACCGCTATACGAGCCCTGATGAGGGAGGGGGATGAATGGCCCAAAAAGCACGATTTAGGCTCATTGCGTATCTTGGGTACGGTAGGTGAACCAATTAACCCTGAGGTCTGGATGTGGTATTACACTGTAATCGGTCAGGAAAGGTGCCCGCTGGTGGATACCTGGTGGCAAACAGAGACCGGTGGCATACTAATTACCCCGCTACCTGGGGCAACCCCTCTTAAACCAGCTTCAGCCACATTACCATTCCCCGGGATTGTGCTGGCAGTGTTGAGGGAGGACGGCACGGAGGTCAATGTAAATGAGGGTGGTTACTTGGTAATTAAGAAACCGTGGCCCGGATTGATGCGTCGGGTATATGGTGACCCGGAGCGGTTTAAGAATACCTACTTTATTCAGTTTCCCGGTGTATATACTACCGGGGACGGAGCCAGGGTGGATGAGGATGGTTATTACTGGTTAATGGGACGTATTGACGATGTTATTAACGTGTCCGGTCACCGCCTGGGCACGGCAGAGGTGGAAAGCGCTTTGGTCTCCCACAATTTGGTAGCCGAGGCGGCGGTGGTTGGCATGCCTCACGAGATTAAGGGGCAGGGAATATACGCTTTTGTTACCCTGAAGGCTGGCGTGAAAGAAACAGGCGAGCTTAAGAAAGAGCTGGTGGCACATGTCCGCAAGCAAATCGGACCTATTGCTACCCCGGACAAAATTCAGTTTGCCAGCGGGTTACCCAAGACCAGGAGTGGTAAGATTATGCGGCGAGTTCTGAGCAAGATTGCCGTAGGTGCCACTGATGAATTGGGTGACACCAGCACTCTGGCGGACCCATCAGTAGTTAACAGCTTAGTTGAGGGAAGACAATAGATAGCGCACCTGAGTTAGGTTGTTGATATTCTAAAAATGGAGGTTAATCTTTAATGTCGAAAGACGATGTTCAGTGGGGCAACCCTGGTGCCCTGGGGCTGGCTAGTTTTGGTTTCACTACTATTCTACTGCAAGTACACAATATCGGATTGATTGATAATATTCTCCCCATCGTATACGGTTTTTTCTGGGGAGGGGCGGCTCAGGTTATTGCTGGCGTAATTGATGGACGGCGGGGAGATACCTTTGGTCTGACTGCCTTTGTTTCCTTTGGTTTCTTTTGGATAGGCTTGAGTTTTGCCTTTTTGCTACAATGGATGGGGCTTATTGTGTTAGATGGTCCTGGGCTAGCATGGTTATGTATATGCTGGAGTTTGTTCACCACTTATATGGCTATTGGTGCTATCAGAATATCTATAGCCCATAGTTTGGTGTTTATCACATTAGTTATACTATTTGCTTTGCTGGCAATGCACTTTTACGGCGTTTTGCCAGTGGCTGTAGCTGGGGTAGAAGGATTAATCTGTGGTGGCGCTGCCGTCTACACATCAGCAGCGGTTATCTTAAATGATAAATATGGTCGGTGGGTATTACCTATCGGACTTTTACCTAAGGAGAAAGCTTCTGAGTAAGTTTATTGGAGGTAGCTTAAGTGACAACCAGAGGAGAGGACATCGTCTCCGTTATCAAGCAGCAGATTGAACAGTTTGGCGTGCCAGTAACTATGGTGGATGTGGGGACGGTTATTGAGATTGGTGATGGCATTGCCCGGATTTACGGACTAGCCGGGGCTAAGTATAATGAACTGCTCCAGTTCCCTAACCAGGTTATGGGAATTGCCCTGAACCTGGAGGAGGATAGCGTTTCTGCCATTATCCTGGGTAACTATAGTGAGATTAAAGAGGGGGACGAGGTGCGGTGTACCGGTCGGATTGCCGAGATACCGGTGGGTGAAGCGCTTATTGGTCGGGTAGTTGACTCGCTGGGTCGTCCTCTGGATGGCAAAGGTGGGATTAAGGCGAAGAAGACACGACCTATGGAGCGTGTGGCACCTAATGTTGTCCTGCGTAAGTCGGTAGATACCCCGGTTCAGACCGGCATTAAGGCAATAGATAGTATGATTCCTTTGGGACGGGGGCAGAGGGAACTTATCATTGGGGATAGGTCAACAGGGAAAACAGCCATCGTCCTTGATACCATCATTAACCAGAAGGGTGGTGATTTAACCTGCATCTATGTTGCCATTGGTCAGAAAGTGTCCAAGGTAGCTCGGGTGGTAGCTACTCTGGAGTCATACGGGGCGATGGAGCATACCATTGTTGTTGCCGCTAGTGCCTCCACTTCGGTTGCCTTACAGTATTTAGCCCCTTATGCCGGCTGTGCTATCGGTGAGGAGTTTATGGAGCAGGGAAAAGATGCCTTGGTTATCTATGATGACCTTTCTAAGCACGCTTGGGCTTATCGGCAGCTGTCGCTATTATTACGCCGTTCGCCGGGGCGGGAAGCTTACCCCGGTGATGTTTTTTATCTGCACTCCCGCTTACTGGAGAGGGCGGCTAAGTATGCTGACGAGTACGGTGGTGGTTCTCTTACCGCCCTGCCCATTATTGAGACGCAGGCTGGTGATATATCGGCTTATATCCCCACCAATGTTATCTCCATTACCGATGGTCAGATTTATCTGGAAACAGACCTGTTCAACGCTGGTGTCAGGCCAGCGTTAAATGTTGGATTATCAGTGTCACGGGTAGGCAGTAAGGCACAGACCGAGGCAATGAAGCAGGTGGCAGTTAAGCTCAGACTGGATCTGGCTCAATATCGGGAACTGGCTGCCTTTTGCCAGTTTGGCACTGCCGACCTGGATAAAGCCACCAAGTGTCAGCTTGACCGTGGTCAGCGGATTACCGAAGTCCTGAAGCAACCCCAGTATCAGCCTATGCCGCTGGAAAAGCAGGTTATGATTCTGTATGCGGCTATTAATGGCTATATTGATGATATACCGTTGGAGAGGGTGGTCGCTTTTGAAGCTGATTTCCATAGGTTTATGGAGGCAAACCACCCTGAAATAGGCAAATGTATCGCCAAGGAAAAAGAGATTAGCGGTGAGACTGAGGAAAAGTTAAAGAATGCCATTGTGGAGTTTAAGCAAGGCTTTGCGGGGGTAGCTTGAAGGGGCGAAGCCCCTTCAAAAACCGTCTCCCCCTTCTCCTGGAAGGAGAGGGGGATTAAGGGAGTGAGGTCAAAGATTGGCTAAAATTCGTTTAATTCGCCGCCGAATACGAGGTGTTCAATCCACAGCCAGGATTACCAAGGCTATGGAAATGATTGCCTTTTCTAAGATGAGGCGGACGCAGGAGCGTGGTATCGCCGGGCGGCCCTATTCCGAGAAGATTCATCAGGTGTTAGCTGACCTGGCTGCTTTACCTCAAGCTGGTAATTCGTTGCCCCCATTACTGCAGCGACGACCGGTAACTAAAATAGCTATAGTCCACATTACCCCTGACCGTGGCCTGTGCGGTGGGCTTAGTACCAGTGTCAACCGGGTAACATCGCGCTTTGTATTGGAACAAACTGTACCCGTTACCATTATTGCTGTTGGTCGCAAGGGGCTGCAATTTATGAGACGATACGGTCAGGATATTAGTGCCGAATTTACCCGGCTTGGCGACCAGCCGAGTTTGCTGGATACCCTTCCCATATCCCGGATTATTATTGATGACTACACTAATGGCATCATAGATTTAGTTTATCTGGTCTATGCCCAGTTTATTTCCACCATGGCTCAGACGCCAGTTTTACAGCAAATATTGCCCATCGAGCCGGCAGCACTGCCACAAGGGCAGAATGTAGGTTATATATTTGAACCAGCCCCGGAAGTAGTCTTGAACGAGCTTTTACCGCGCTTTGTTGAGATGCAGGTGTACCATGCTATTCTGGAGTCTATTGCCAGTGAGCAGTCGGCAAGGATGGTGGCAATGAGAAATGCTACCGACAATGCTAATGAGCTTATACAGGATTTAACCCTCCTGTATAATAAAGCCCGCCAGGAGTCAATTACCAGCGAGCTTCTTGACATTATTGGTGGAGCTGCAGCTCTGGCTTAGGCAGGAGGTTTTTATGGCAAAAGGTAAAGTAGTTCAGATCATAGGGACTGTAGTTGACGTAGAGTTTCCTCCTGATAAACTACCAGCACTTTATAATGCCGTGGAGATTGCAACGGATAGCGGCAAGATTGTACTTGAGGCTCAGGAGCACATCGGCAACAACCGGGTCAGGTGCTTGGCCCTATCACCCACTGACGGGCTGCAGCGGGGGACAGAAGCTGTAGATGCCGGTAAGGCTCTCAGTGTGCCCGTAGGCAAGGCTACGCTGGGTCGACTGTTTAATGTTATGGGAGAGCCCATAGATAACCTCGGTCCGATTAAAGCTAAGGAGCGTTGGCCCATCCATCGCCTGCCTCCGTCGTTTCAAGAGCAAGAGACAACCACCGAGATACTGGAGACAGGGCTTAAGGTCATCGACTTAATCACTCCGTTTACCAGAGGGGGTAAGATAGGCGCCTATGGCGGTGCCGGCGTGGGTAAGACGGTTATTATTATGGAACTTATTCGTAATATTGCCACTGAGCACGGAGGTTTTTCCGTTTTCGCCGGTATCGGGGAAAGGTCACGAGAAGGTAATGACCTGTGGAATGAAATGAAAGCTTCAGGCGTGATTAATAAGACGGTGATGGTCTTTGGTCAGATGAACGAGCCTCCGGCGGTTCGTCTTCGCATAGGTTTAACTGGCTTAACTATGGCGGAATACTTCCGTGATGTTGAACATCAGGATGTTCTGCTGTTTATTGATAATATCTATCGCTATACCCTGGCTGGTATGGAGGTATCGGCTCTACTGGGGCGTATGCCCTCGGCGGTGGGTTATCAACCTACCCTGGCTACGGAAATAGGCGAGCTGGAAGAGAGGATTACTTCCACCAAGCAGGGTTCCATTACCTCTTTCCAAGCTATTTACGTCCCTGCTGATGATTATACTGACCCCGGCGTGGTGGCCACTTTTGGTCACCTTGATGCGGTTATTGCTCTGGAGAGGTCAATTGCTGAGCAAGGCTTGTATCCGGCAGTAGACCCGCTGACTTCGACCTCACGCATACTCACTCCCGTAGTGGTTGGCGAGGAACATTACCGGGTGGCTCGGGAGGTGCAAAGAGTTCTGCAACGCTATAAAGACCTTCAGGATATAATCGCGATACTGGGTATGGAAGAACTTAGTGAGGGAGATAAGCTCACCGTGTCTCGGGCTCGTAAGATACAGAGATTTTTATCTCAGCCAATGTTTGTTACCGAGGTTTTTACTGGCAGGAAGGGAAAGTATGTGCCGATAAAAGAAACGGTACGCAGCTTTAAAGAGATTCTGGAAGGGAAACATGATGACCTGCCAGAGCAAGCATTTTATATGGTGGGTACGGTGGAGGAGGCGGTAGAAGCAGCCAAGAGTTTATAGGGGTGAGTGGTTAATGGCTACCATAAGACTGGATGTTGTTACTGCGGAGCAGGTGGTTTATTCGGGTGATGTGGATTTGGTGATTGTCCCCGGCAGTGAGGGGCAATTAGGTATCTTGCCCCACCATGCCCCGTTAATGACTACCTTACAGATGGGTGAGTTACGGGTGAGGAAGGGTGGAGAGGAGTTTTCCCTGGCTATTCACGGTGGTTTTCTTGAGGTGAGACCAGACCGGGTTATTGTTCTGGCTGATGCTGCCGAGAAGGCTGAGGAAATTAATATAGCTCGGGCTGAAGAGGCAAAACGTCGCGCCGAAGAGGCGCTCAAACACCATCCTCCTGAGATAGATGCTACCCGAACTGAGGCAGCGCTACGTCGCGCTCTTACACGTCTCAAAGTAGTGGAAAAGAGGAAGAGAAGGTCTCAGGCTTGAGAAACAACAAAACCTCACCTCAGCTTGCCATCTTGGCTAGCTTTAAGAAGGCTTAAAGTTCGTCTGGCTGGTAAATTCTAGCTCAAAGTTCGTCTAGAGAATCTCTAGAGTAACCCTGGTACCCTGTTTGGCTGCTTTTACCCTAATCAAGGTGCGCATAGCCTCAGCTATCCTGCCCTGCTTGCCAATGACTCTTCCCTTGTCGTCATCAGCAACCTGCAGTTTGAGGATTTTCCCCTGTTCGTCGTCCTCTTCAGTAACGACCACATCATCAGGCGCGTTGACAATGGATTTGGCGATGTACTCAACTAGTTCTTTCATGTGCTCTCCTTAGATGTTTTGAATTTTTCTATGATGCCTGCTTTTGATAGTAATCTATTGGCGGTAGCTGTGGGTTGAGCTCCTTGCCTCAGCCAGCTTAATGCTTTTTCTTCATCTATAACCACTGTTTCTGGGTCAGTCAGGGGGTTATAGTGTCCGATAATGCTAATGAATGCCCCATCGCGGGGGGCACGGGAATCGGCTACGACCAACCGGTAGCTCGGTTTCTTTTTAGCTCCTGTTCTTCTTAACCTAATCTTAACCATAATAAAATTATTATGCGCTATAGTTACGGGGGCTGTCAATAGCAGTTTAAATATTATTTAGCAACCTCACCCCCTTAATCCCCCTCTCATTTAAATGAGAGGGGGAAGAGATATTAAAAGAGGGGCTAACGCCCCTCTTAGACACCCCGCATAGCTGTTCTTGCGAAGGGGTAAATAGAAGAAGGGCTAATGCCTCTCTCTATAATCTCTCCCTGTCTTCTTATGATGATAGGAGCTTATTTAATCGGAGTGTCAAAGAGAGGCTTCGCCTCTCTTGCATAACTCCCTCCCCCTTCCCCTTGATAAGGGGAAGGGGGACAAAGGGGGATAGGGTTTAGTAAACTCATTTCTAGAAGTAAATCCTGAATCTAAATGTTTGGGTTTAGGTGATTAGTATTTTGAACTTGTTTAGAATTTAGAAATTAGAGTTTATGATTTCACCAAAAAGGGGGATAGGGTTGGTAAACAATTTGGTTAAATATGGTTGTCAGGGGATTCAGTTTGGGACTATAATCGCAGTATGAAAGTAGAAAAGTTACACGGTTGGCGGTTGAGCGTTACCGAGGCCTTGGATATGCAGCGTGGACTGGCATCACGGGTATCCCGAAATGGTAATGTCATCAGCCCTCGCTTCATAGCTGGTGTGGATATAGCTGTAGGTAAAGCTTGGGAGATGGCTACCGGGGCGGTAGTTATCGTGAGTTATCCTGAAATGAGACTGGTGGAAACTAAAGTAGTTCGTGGCAAGCTCGATTTCCCTTATATCCCCGGGCTTTTATCCTTCAGGGAATCGCCGTTGACTCTGGCTGCCTGCGAGCAGCTTGAGATTACCCCTGACCTTATTCTGGTTGATGGTCAGGGGATTGCTCACCCACGGCGGATGGGACTTGCCTCCCATTTAGGACTCTTCTTAAATATGCCAACCATTGGTTGTGCTAAATCGCTACTATGTGGCACCCACCAGACACCGGGTACTGAACTGGGCAGTTATACCGAGGTAACAGATAATGGTGAGACTATAGGGGCAGCGCTGCGCACCAAGCTCGGAGTAAAGCCGGTTTATGTTTCCATAGGTCATAAGATTGACCTGGAGAATGCCATCCACTGGGTGTTACAATGCTGTCGGGGTTATCGTTTACCTGAGCCGTCGCGGCTGGCTCACCTGGCGGCAGGTGGGAGTTTAAAGCCGGTAAGCACTGCTTCACCTCGGGAGGAACAGCAAAAAAGACTTTTTGGATAAAAGGGTTATTATGGTGAGTATAGATGCAGGAGTTAACGGATAAACTAAAGAATTTAAAGAGTAGAGTCGCTATGGCGCTGGTGCATCTTTGACATCGCTGCCAGGGAGAGAGAAGTTGCCGCTCTGGAAAAGCAGTCAGCCCAGCCTGACTTCTGGTCAGACCCGACTAAAGCACAAAATGTTATGCGCCGGTTAGCTGAGCAGAAGGGGATGGCGGTGGAGTGGCGGGGACTGGAGACAAAGGTGGCTGACATTGCTGAACTGGCTTCTCTGGCAGGAGGCGACGCCTCGCTTATCACAGAGATTCAGTCTGAGATAGAGAAGGTGACCTCCCGCCTTGACGAGCTGGAGCTGGAGATGGCGTTTACCGGTGAGTATGACAGTAGGGATGCCATCCTGGCGGTTCATGCCGGAGCTGGAGGCACCGAGTCTCAGGATTGGGCAGAGATGTTAATGAGGATGTACCTTCGCTGGGCGGAACGGTGTGGTTATAAGGCTGAGGTGCTGGATGTGTCTTCTGGGGAGGAGGCGGGGATAAAGAGTGCGGTTATTGAGATTAGTGGCAATTATGCCTGTGGCTACTTAAAATCGGAGCACGGTGTGCATCGTCTGGTTCGGCTTTCCCCGTTTGACGCCGACCATGCCCGGCATACCTCCTTTGCTCTGGTTGAGGTTATGCCTGAAGCTGAAGCCGATGTTGATGTCAGGATAGAGCCTGATGAATTGAAGGTGGAGGTATTCCGGTCCAGCGGACCGGGGGGACAGCATATGCAGAAGACAAGCAGTGCTGTCAGGTTGACTCACCTTGCCACGGGGTTGGTGGCTACCTGTCAGAGTGAGCGTTCCCAGCACCAGAACAAGGACATCGCTATGAGAATACTTACCTCTCGCCTGCTGGAATTGGAACTGGCGAAACAGGCTGAAGAGAGAGCCAGACTTAAGGGGAAGCGTATAGTTGCTGGCTGGGGCAATCAGATTAGAAGCTATGTCCTCCACCCCTATAAGATGGTTAAAGACCACCGGACCAATTATGAAACAAGTAACGCCGAGGCGGTACTGGATGGTGAACTTGATGACTTCTTGACCGCTTATCTCCGGTCTAATATGGGTAAAAAGGGTGCGCTATGATTGGGGGACTTCATCAACGATACTACAAAAATGCAGTCATAAATGTGCTGAAAGCCTGGGGTGGTGAAGCTTATGGCCGTGATGGAATAGATGCTTTAGTGAGTGCCCCCAAGTTCAAGTTACTAATTTACCGTACGGAGAAAGTTTGCAACCTATCCTCCTGTTCCCCTTCCCTTATTAAGGGAAGGGGGGAGTGAGGTAAGAGAGGGGGTTCGAAGTAACTTTGGGTAAGGAAGAATGATTAAGAAAATAAGTATATTAACCGTAGTTATTTTTCTGTTTCTGGCTTTATTGAGTCCCGGTCTGGCTCAAGCCCAGAGCGAGCCGGTAATTTTGGATAGTTCGGCTCAGGCGGACTTTCCGTCTCAACTCAGTTTCAGGTTGTCCGCTCAGAGCAATGCCAATATTACCGATATTCGCCTCCACTATATGATTGACCGGGCGGGCTTTGCCCGGGTAACCAGCGAGGTCTATATTGAATTCGTGCCCGGTACCTTGGTTGATGCGGAGTGGGCCTGGGATATGAGGAAAACGGGCGGCTTGCCTCCGGGGTCAATGGTAACCTACTGGTGGACAGTAGCGGATGCCAGTGGTGGTAGGGCGGAGACGGTTCCCTGTCAGGTCCAGTTTAATGATGTCCGTTACCCCTGGCTTAGCCTGACTGAGGGCGAAGTAACCATATACTGGTATCAGGGGGACAATTCCTTTGCCCGGGAGCTAATGGCGGTGGCTCAACAGGCACTGGTTCGGCTGTTGGAGAATACCGGTGCCTATCCCGAGAAGCCGGTTAGAATATATGTCTACGCCAGTGCTCAGGATTTACAGGGGGCGATGATTTATCCTCAGGAGTGGACGGGAGGGGTAGCCTTTACCCGGTATGATACCATCGCTATTGGCATAGCTCCCGCAAATCTTGACTGGGGGAAAAGGGCAATTGCTCACGAGCTGACACATCTGGTTATCCATCAAATGACTCTTAATCCTTACAATGACCTGCCTACCTGGCTTGATGAGGGTTTAGCCATGAGTACCGAGGGAGCACTGGAGCCACAATTTGTCGACGCGCTCTATAGAGCAGCGGCGGAAGATAGGCTTATCACGGTGCGTAGCTTATCATCTCCCTTTTCCGCTTATGCCAGCCAGGCAACCCTGGCTTATGCCCAGAGTTATAGTCTGGTGGAATTTCTTATTGGTAATTACGGGCAGAGCAAGATGCTGGAGCTGCTGAATACCTTTAGAGAAGGCACTGACTATGACCAGGCTCTGGAAAAAGTTTATGGCTTTGGTATGGATGGTCTGGATGCTTTATGGCGGGAGCAAATTAGCCAGCAGTATCAACCAACCGAGGTGGCAACAACCGGGGTACATCCCGTCCCGATTGTGGTAATGACTGCCCTGGTTACCGGGTTGCCCTTAGCCGTGGGTGTGGCAGTGCAAAGTCGGGCATGGAGGCAGGATTAATGAAGAAATCGTTTACCATCCATGATTTGCCCATTTCGGAACGACCCAGAGAGAGGTTGCAGAAGTTTGGTATATCCGCCTTGTCAGCTCAGGAGATTCTGGCTTTAATTCTGGGTCGTGGCATTTCCGGGGAGTCGGTGATGGTAACTGCCCAGAGACTGTTATCCCGTTTTGGTAGCCTTAAAGGTATTGCCGATGCCTCGGTGGAGGAGCTGTCTCAGATTAAGGGGATTGGACTGGCTAAAGCAGCCCAGATTAAAGCTGCCTTTGAGCTGGCGAACCGCCTTGAGGGTTACGCTGAGCTTGGAGACAAGCCAATAGTGAAGACCCCGGAAGATGTGGTGGGTTTGGTAAGGGGCAGGCTAAGGGGTAAAAAGAAGGAGTATTTTCTGGCACTTCTGTTGGATACCAGAGGCCATCTGATAAAGGTCTCTGAAATTTCAGTTGGCAGTCTGGATACCAGTATCGTCCATCCCAGGGAGGCATTTAAAGAGGCGATATCAGCCAGTGCCGCCTCGGTCATTTTTGTCCACAATCATCCCTCGGGCGACCCTGAAGCCTCGGAGGATGACGTAAAGCTAACCAAAAGGTTAGCCGAGGCCGGGGAGATTGTGGGTATAGATGTATTGGACCATATTATTATCGGCGATAAAAACCATCTGAGTCTAAAAGGCAAAGGCTTGTTCTGATGGGTTGTTTATCTACCCTATCCCCTGTATCCCCTTCCTCTTCAAAGGGGGAGGGGAAGATTTTTATAAAGAGGGGTGCCAGCCCCTCTTAAACTCCCCGAATAGGTCAAACTATTATTAATGAAATTCACTCTTCAGGAGAGCTGTCTTCTCTAAACCTTCCAAATCACCATTCTGGGTTAGAGAGAGTCTAAGAGGGACGCTAGTCCCTCTTCCAAAACTATTTCCCCCTCCCTTGCAAAGGGAGGGGGATAAAGGGGGTAGGTTGCTAACCAATATCTAAGGTAATAAAATTTTTAATCCTTTTTTTACTGCATTTTTATTAATGGTTAGCATTCGTGCCGTAAGATGAATCTGGGAACATACGATGACCAGATTGCGAAGACTTATTCTGCTGGCAGCAGTGCTAATCGCTGTGGCTCTGCTGTTTTTGGGAGCTAATAGGGTAAATGCCCAGCCGACCTGGGCATCATATAGCGACTCAGGACATAATACCTCTTCTGATACCTTTACTGAGCATAACTGCACCGTTTATATGTATGGTGAGGGTTTCACCAAAAATGCAAATTATAAGATTATCTATTGGGATGAGAACGGCGATAAACGGGTAGCAGAAGTTCAAAAAGCCCTAACACCAGTTGGCATGCTTAGCAGCCAGCATACCTTTGGTTCACCTGATGTGGTGGGGAGCTGGCATTGCACCGTGTATTCCCCTGACACTTATGACCCGGCATCATATGATGCCGGAGATGCCAACATAGTAGCTGATGATACCTCATATAGCGGAGGTTATGCTTTTTATGCTGCCGAATCGGCTGTCCCTGAGTTCTCCACCGGCATTACTGCTATTGCTATACCCGGGCTTTGCTTCGGTATTTACTACTGGATGAGGAAAAGGCATCGGAGAATAGCGGCGCCAGTTGCTATATGCTAGGAATTTGCATAATTCCTGCCTGTGTTCAATGTTATTCTATCTGGAGTTGACCCAGGCTAAATTTAGAAGGAACTATCCTTTGCCTGTCGTCAGGTTAAGTGCTATTATTGGCAGGGGTAAAATAGCTGAGCCTGAAAAGGCAAAGGCTTGTTTTGAAGGTTTCAGATTTGGAGAGGACAATGGAGTGGCAGGAGCTAGAGCAACTAATCAAGGCTAAGCGAGAGGAAATTACAAAGGCTATTCGACAAGCAGCCTTGGACTGCCCTGGTGATGAGGCAACTTTCCGAAACAGGATATCCCTCATTCTGCACGATTTGTGCAGCTCAGCCAATGTGCCTTTTGAAACCAAGGAGGAGTATCGCCTTGATTCGGGTATAGCTGACGCTGTTTCCGACAGGTTAGTCTTGGAATATAAAGCTCCAAATTTCCTGCAAAAGTCTAAAGATGCGGCACCAAACCAACGAGCCATAGACAAAATAAGGGGATATATTGAGGATGTCGCCAGAAAGGAACAACGGGACATCCACAAGATGGCTGGCGTCATTCTAGATGGGCACTATTTCATTTTCCTGCGGAAGCTAGAGAAGGACTGGCAGGATGATAGCATAGTTGAGGTTAGTGCCCACTCTGTTGAGCAATTTCTAAGGCTTTTGGTCTTCTCTTCTACAGGAGTTGCGCTGACTCCTGAAAACCTTGTTAAGGACTTTGGAATCGAGCAGCCGAGGACACAGCGTTTTATCCAAAGCCTTGAAATCTCCCTGCGCAATGCTGAAGACCCTCTAGTTGGCAAGCTCTTTGAGCAATGGCGAACCTTCTTTAGTCAGGCTATTGAATACAAGGAAGCCTTCTCTAGCTCCAAGTTAAAGGAGCTTGGAAACTTTGCCCAAAAGGCAGGTGTTGACCTTAAAGAGCCAGAGGCTTTTTTCTTTGCCATTCACACTTATTACGCTCTCTTGGTCAAGCTCATAGCTTGGCTTACACTGTCAAGATATAAAGGGGCTAAGCTGGGAGCGCCAGTTTTTGCCAAGTTGGCTACCCTTTCGTCTGACGAGCTAAAAAGGGGGCTTGGTATGATGGAAGAAGGTGGCATCTTCCGGGAATATTACCTTATCCGTAACCTGCTGGAGGGGGACTTATTTTCCTGGTATCTCAATGCGTGGAATGAGCAAACAGAAATAGCTTTAAGGGAATTGATACAAAAGCTCAATGATTATGACCCTACAACCCTTGAAGAGAACCCGCAGGTGAGCCGTGATTTGCTCAAGAAGCTTTATCACTACATCATGCCCAGGAACATTCGGCATAACTTGGGCGAATACTATACGCCCGACTGGCTGGCTCAGCGGCTTCTCAATCAGGTGAATATTGGTTTCTTTACTGACGACCCAGCAACATCCGCTTATCTGAGGAATAATCTCCTAAGATTTCGTTTTCTTGACCCTGCCTGTGGCTCAGGCACTTTCCTCGTCCTTATTATTGCCAGAATACGGGAGGCTGCCAAACAGCTACAGCTTCCAGAGAAAGCTGTCCTTGACGCTATTCTCAAGAATGTGGTGGGTATTGACCTGAATCCCCTGGCTGTTATCACTGCCAGAACCACTTATATCTTGGCTTTGGGGGAACTCTTGGACGCTCCGGGGCGGGAAGCTATTGATATCCCCGTCTTTCTAGCCGATTCTATTGTTACCCCGTCTAAGGGAGAAGACCTGTGGAGGGTAGGCAAATACCGCTTGCCTACCTCCGTCGGGGAATTCTGGGTACCGGAGGAAGTTATTGACGAACAGCGCTTTGATGCCTTGTGCGAACTTCTGGATACGGGGGTCAGGGATAAAGTAAAAACAGACACCTTTCTGGAACGGTGTCGGTTTCACCTCAAGCTTGAGGAGAAGGCTTTCGACAGGGCAAAGCCAGCCCTGGCTGAGCTTTATGAGGAGATATACAAGCTTCACCGAGACCGTTTTAATGGGCTGTGGGCTCGGATTCTGCGGAATGGCTTTGCCCCCTTGTTCATTGGGAAGTTCGACTATGTGGTGGGCAATCCCCCCTGGGTCAACTGGGAGAATCTGCCCGATACTTATAGGGATAGAAAAGAGGTCCGGTCTTTGTGGCAAAATCATGGACTCTTTGCTCCCGTGAGTGGAATGGATACCATCTTGGGTAAAGCGAAATATGATATATCGGTGCTCATGACCTATCAGGCGATGCAGAGGTATCTTAGGGAAGGGGGCAGGCTTGGTTTCGTTATCACGCAGTCTGTCTTCAAGACGGCGGGCGCAGGACAGGGCTTCCGCCGCTTTATGTTAGGCGACAGCACCCCCATCAAGGTGTTGCATGTGGATGATATGGTGGAGCTTAATCCCTTTGAAGGGGCATCTAACCGAACCAGCGTGGTTATTCTAAAGAAAGGTAGAGCCACGACTTACCCTGTCCCTTATACCTACTGGAAGAAGACAGGGAAAGGGAAATCCATCGGCTTTGACAGCGAGCTGGCTGATGTGATGTCAATGACAAAGCGATTCATATTTAGTGCCGAGCCGGTGGACGCTAAGGACAGGACCTCCGCTTGGCTTACGGGGAGACCCTTGGCGATAAAGGCGATAAAGAATGTTTTGGGTAAGTCGGACTATCAAGCCCACGAGGGGGTTAATAGCGGAGGAGCCAATGGAGTCTACTGGCTGGAGATAATGGAGAGGCTGCCCGATGGCTTGGTAAGGGTGGTAAATATCACCGAGGGGCAGAAGCGAAAGGTGGATAGCACACCAGCAGTCATTGAGGCAGATTTGCTCTATCCCCTGCTTCGGGGCAGGGATGTCCAGAGATGGCACGCTGAGCCCAAGGCGTGGATTCTCGTGACACACCTCCCAGATATGAAGCTAAAAGCTATTCCAGAAGAAGATATGCAGCTTCAATATGAGAACACCTATCACTACCTAAAACAATTTGAGGATGTGCTGAGGCAGCGGGCAGTCTATAAGCGGTATTTCAGGGAGGATGCCCCTTTCTACTCTATGTTTGATGTGGGCACTTATACCTTTGCCTCCCATAAGGTGGTGTGGACAAGGGTGGGTATAGACATAAAAGGAGCAGTGGTAAGTTCTGCAAGCGTAGCAGGCATAAACAAGCCAATTGTGCCAATTGAAACGGCAGTTTTAGTAGCTTTTAATGAATTAGCGGAGGCACATTATTTCTGCGCTATACTTAATTCTTCTCCTTGGCGCTTTGTAATCACTTCAACGGGAGTTCATGGGACAGGGGGATTTGGTTCTCCTAATGTGCTGAAAAGAGCACGCATCCCCAAGTTTGACCCTCAGAATTCGCTCCACCTAGGGCTTGCCGAACTGTCCGAGAAAGCCCACAAACTTGCCCCTATGGGAGACGAGGGACAATTGAAATCGGTTCAAGAAGAAATAGACCAGACGGCTGCCGAGCTTTGGGGCATTACCGAGACCGAGCTGGATGAGATAAAGAGGTGTCTGGCTGAAATAAGCTGAAAGTCAAACAATGAAAAGAATCATATTTACCGTCGTTTCCCTGGTGCTGGTGGCTAGCCTGCTGGCGTTTATTTTGCCTAGTGCTGTCTGCCAGCCAGTTCAGGAAGGAGTGCCAGCCCCGGCTGGCGAAGAGGAGGTTCTCAGTCTATACGGTGTTGACCCGCTGACCCTTGACCCGGCAGTTACCGGGGAAATGACCTCCCACGAGTATGTGATGCAGCTATTTGACGGGCTGGTTCGCCTTGATGATAATCTAAAACCAGTGCCTGGTATTGCCCGGAAGTGGCAGGTCAGTGATGATGGCAGGACATATACCTTTTACCTGCGAGACGATGTTAGATTTCATGACGGCAGGGAGGTTATGGCGGGGGACTTTAAGTATTCCTGGGAGCGTGCCTGCGACCCGGAAACTGGCTCTCTGACGGCAGCCACTTACCTGAATGATATCGTCGGGGTAAAAGATGTGCTGGCTGGTAAAACTGAAGAAATCAGCGGGGTCAGGGTTCTTGATGATTATACTCTTCAGGTGACTATAGATATGCCTAAATCCTATTTCCTGTCCAAAATGACCTACCCTACTGCCTTTGTTGTGGATAGAGCCAATGTGGAAACCGGGGAGGAATGGTGGCGTCTTCCCAATGGCACCGGTCCGTTTAAGCTGAGACAGTGGGACGAGAATCAGATGCTCGTTCTGGAGAGGAACGAGCTTTACTATGGCGAGCCGGCTAAGGTCAATTTCGTTGTTTTTCAGCTGTGGGGTGGTATTCCCATGAATATGTACGAGACAGGCGAGATTGATGCTACCGGTATCAATATTAGTTATGTGGATAAGGTTACCGATAAAGCCGGTCCTTTTTACCGGGAGCTGACGGTAACTCCTGAGCTGAGTTTTTATTATATTGGCTTTAACACTGCCAGGCCGCCATTTGATGATGCCAACATCCGCCGTGCTTTCTCGCAGGCAATAGACAAGGATAAGCTGGTTTCCCTGGTATTCCGGGATATGGTGCAGCGCGCCGATGGCATCCTGCCACCGGGTATGCCCGGTTTCAACGAAGATTTGTCAGGGCTGGGTTACGATGTCAATAAGGCTAGGGAGTTAATTAGAGAGTCCAGATATGGTGATGTATCTAATCTGCCGCCAATCACCATTACTACCTCGGGTCGGGGAGGACTAATCTCACAGGGACTGGAGGCTATCATTAATGAGTGGCGACAGAACCTGGGGGTAGAGGTAACGGTAAGGCAGCTGGAACCAGAAAGATTCATGTACCATCTCAAGGAGGAGAAGGACGACATGTTTTATACCGGTTGGGTGGCTGACTATCCCCACCCCCAGGACTTTCTGGACATCCTGTTTCATAGTGGTGCCGAGAACAACTATGGGGATTATAGCCGTTTAGAGGTGGATACGCTGCTGGAGGTGGCGGGCGTGGAACCGGATAACGACCTGAGCTTGGAGCTATACCAGCAAGCCGAGCAACTGCTGGTTGAAGACGCTGCCTGTTTGCCGTTGTGGTTTGGCAAAAACTATGTCCTGGTCAAACCCTATATCAAGGGGTATGAACTGGACCCCCTTGGTATTGCCATGTTGGATAAGGTCTCTATTGAGTTCGATTGAAGGGGTGTTTATTGACCTCATCCCTTTAGACACCTATTCACACGTTGCCCCCGGACTTCAGGTAGCAGCTGCAAACAGATTTGATGACGTTCTTTTGCCAAGGCAAATTAATGATTCCATTAATAACTCATTGGTGGTCAATCATTGACCCAACTGTCTTTTTCAAATCACTTAGTTCAATAACGGCAAATTAAATGTTATAATACTAGCGAATTTTCTCGAAGTCTGAGATGAGAAATGAACAACAAAAAATATCAGGTGTTTATCTCCTCAACATACACTGATCTTCGTGAAGAAAGGCAGGCAGCCGTTGAAGCCATACTTAAGTCAGGACATATTCCCGCAGGAATGGAATTATTTGCAGCTGGCGATGAATCTCAGTTTGAAACTATAAAAAGATGGATTGAAGCATCAGATATATATATGCTTATTCTTGGAGCACGGTACGGCAACATAGAGCCCAAAACAGACCTTGCATATATTGAATGTGAATACGATTACGCGGTTTCCATTCAGAAGCCTCTATTCTCTATTGTCGCTTCGGATAAATTAATAAACAAGAAAGCTGAGCAATTCGGAAAAGATGTTGTCGAGACTAACCTTCCTGCTTATAAGAGTTTCCACAAAAAAGTATTAAGTAAAACATCTTCATTTTTCGAAGACTGTAAAGATATTAAACTTGCAATTCACGAATCAATTTCAGAAATCCAGAATAGATATGAGCTTACGGGGTGGGTATCAGCTTCCGAAATTCAAGACACGAAATCACTGGTATCCCATGTCGATCGCCTCTTGGGGGAAAACACCAATTTGAAACGAGAGAACGTAAATTTGCAAAAAAGACTAGCAAAACCGCGGAGCAACATAAACGATCCCCAGCAATACGAAGAACTCGAAAAAGTACTTAAGAAAATCATTGTTGAAACCGCAATTTTTGACAAAACTAAGGGACTGCAGAAAATCTCTGTTTTCACACTGTTTGTCGCAGTGAAAATGCTTCTTGTCTCAGGACTCACTAATGCTTCTAATGTTAGCGCAGCTGTGCTAATGCTATATCGAGAAGTTTGCCCACGTCTACAAATTCACGGATTGGTGGTCAACGAAAAGGTTCCAGGTAAAACCTTTCGCAAGTTCACACTAACCAAGCTAGGAATGGAATTCCTTGCTTATTTGGATAGGAAGGAACTATTGGAATACTCTCCTAACACCGGTGATTCATCCTAATTGAATCCAAGTCCCAAAGGTGATTGAGGTGGACGCTCACTTCTCCACAAATTTAATCAGACCTTTACAAAACGCACTCATTAATCAACTTGGTTAGCAATCCGTTAGCAAAAACAACAATGCCCCCGATTTATAAATTACCGTTCGGGGGCATCTTACCTTATTTTGGCTTCAATACATTGGCGGAGGGGGTGGGATTCGAACCCACGGTCCCCTGACGGGAACAGCGGTTTTCAAGACCACCTCCTTAGGCCACTCGGACACCCCTCCGCAAAAATTATAGCTATTTCTTTAACCGCCTCAGTTCAAAGGTTACCGGATTTTTCCCATCGGGACAGGTTACCTGAACAGTATCAAGGTCATCTGACCAGGGGAACGAGCCATTAAATATCAGCGTCCAAAGCTGGGGAAATAGGGCATGGAAAGCCTCCAGACATATGCCTCCCGTGGTCACGTCATCCTTAATGATCCACTCATCACCCACCTTATGCCCGTTAGCGCAGTAACCATTCTGGGATATTACCTTGATAGCTACATCATACCTGTCTGTCATATTGTTTTACCTCTTTCTACTTAATCGTTTCTGTGGATGATTGTATTGTTTTCTGGCAGATGGTGTCAACTGTATTAGTCTGTGCGCTTCTAAGCGTTTACCTTGTCGCCGTCTCCCCTACATAAGGTTGTAGCATTTCGGGGATGGCGATGAGGACTAGGCTGGCAGGCAAGGTGTGAAATTGTTGAGTCTCAAGGTTTGTCTGGAGCTACCTTGCTATCAAGAGACCAGGAAAAATGTAACAATTCCAGAGGCAAGCACGATAACACCAGCAGCAATTAACCCAATCCTGAACCTTCTCTCTTTTTCAGTTAGTTCAGACCACGGTTTTTGTTTTCTGCCGGCAATCAGACCAATAGCCAGCCCAATAGCGATACCTAAGGCAAAGCCAGCTCCCCAATCACTCATTATAATAACCTCCGACTACTCAAACTCATTTTTTGCCATTGCCACAAATATCGTAGCTGCCACTCCCAGAGGCAACGTTCCCAGCATAGCTATGATAGAGCCAGCAAGCGCCCATCCCCATTTCCTTCTCTGTAATGCAAATACTCCACCAATTATGGGAAATACTGCTGCTATTATTGATAATACCAGGAGAACTATTAGTATAGTGCCCACCAGGGGCGCAATAAATGGGGCATCTGCGGGGGGTAGGAAGCGCATTATGTTTATGCTGCCTATAGCGATAATAGCTATGATGAGCCCAATAACACCCAATGCGCTGAGTGCTCCTGTGATTATATTCAGGATGCCTGCGGTTGTTGGCTTCCAGGTCCTTGGCCCATTAGTCTCCATCTACCACCTCCATACTGCTGTTATTTAGCTTACCTTATCACCTTCTCCCCCACATAGGGCTGTAGCACTTCAGGGATTAGGATACTGCCGTCGGCTTGCTGGTAGTTTTCCATGACGGCGATGAGGGCGCGGGGCAGGGCTAATCCGGAGCCGTTGAGGGTGTGGACAAACTGGGGTTTTTCTTCAGGGGAAGGGCGATAGCGGATGTTGGCTCGCCGGGCTTGAAAGTCCGTGCAGTTGGAGCAGGAGGATACCTCCAGCCACTCGCCACAGCCCGGTGCCCACAGCTCAATGTCGTAGGATTTGGTAGAGGCGAAACCTAACTCAGCCGTGCACAGTTCGGTAACCCGGTAGGGTAGTCCCAGCTTCTGGCAGACGTCCTCAGCATCTTTCGTCAGTGTCTCCAGCTCCTGGTTGGAGGTAGCTGGCTCGGTGAATTTGTAAAGCTCTACCTTATCAAACTGGTGACCCCGTTTTATGCCCCGGGTGTCCTTTCCCGCCGACATTTTTTCCCGGCGGAAACAGGCAGTGTAGGCGACATAATAAAAGGGCAATTTCCCCGGCGGTATGATTTCATCACGATGAAGGTTGGTCAGCGGCACCTCAGCCGTAGGCACAAACCAGAGGTCATCCTCTGCATCGTGGTACAGGTTATCCGAGAACTTGGTCAGACTGGTGGTGGCGCCCACACACTCCCGCCTGACCATAAACGGCGGGTATATTTCAGTATAACCGTGCTCTTTGGTGTGGAGGTCGAGCATAAAGGTGATGAGGGCTCGCTGCAGTCGGGCGCCTAACCCCTTGAGCACATAGAAGCGGGTGCCGGATATCTTTACTCCCCGGTCAAAGTCAATAATGCCCAGGGATTCGCCCAGCTTCCAGTGGGGGGCTGGGGTGAAGCTAAGGCTCTTCGGCTCTCCCCAGGAGCGCACCACCGCATTGTCCTCCTCACCTGTCCCTACCGGCACCGTGGGCTGGGGGATGTTGGGCACCTGGAGCAGTAGTTCTTCCAGTTGCCCGTCTACATTTCTAACCTCTTCTTCCAGTTCTCGTATCTGGGCGCGCAGTTCCCGCCCCTCGTCAGCCGCTGCCTGTTTCTTTTCCCGTGAAGCTTCCTTACGAGCATGGCGGAGCCCTTCCACTTCCAGTATCTTCTGGCGGCGCTCGGTATCAAGCTGCAGGATTTCATCCAGCGGGGCGCTGTCCTGTCGCTTGGCTATGGCGTCTCGCACCAAGTCTGGATTGTCACGGATAAACTTCAGGTCAATCATAATCTTTATTAACCCTATCCCCTTTATCCCCTTCCCCTTAACAAGGGGAAGGGGAATTAGTTATATAAGAGAGGCTTCGCCTCTCTTTGATTCTCCTTATATTCTATACTCCTTCAATCTTTCCCTAGTTAAGAGGGCAGGGAATTCGTGAAATAAGAGAGGTTTCACCTCTCGTTAACTCTCCCTACTAGATTTTATCAATTTCCCCCTGATTTCGGTATTCCTATCCATCTGGGAGTCCTATTCATATACTGGCGATAGGCATCTCCGTACTTCTTGAGGCAGAAACGTTCTTCCTGAATTGCATGAAAAAACGACGGAGTGATATGCACAATGGGAAACAGTAAAAAGACCCACGAAGCAGAGGCTATACCCACGCCTATAAATATCAAAAAATAGGTGGTATACAGCGGATGTCTGGAATAACGATACATTCCTTTGGTAAACGGCTCATCAAGTGGAGTAGTGGCAACATTCACGATGGCTATGGTAAACGTAATCAACCCTATCAAGTAAACAGGAAGACCTATGTAAAACCATATCGTCCCTAATTTTAGCGGCAGGAAGATAGAGTATATGCTGAGGAGAACAAGAATTGCCGTGGAGAAATTGCCGATTCTCAGCTGAGCTTTGGTAAACGACATATCAGCCGAATTCCCCATTTTCTTCCATCCCTCTTTGCCGACAACCAGCCTTATTAAAAAGGGATGTAATGCCGGGTACAGCATGAGAATCCAGGCATTCCACACTCCTATTTCAAAAGCTGGAATAAGCGACATCTTTCCTCCTCACGCTTTCTCCTTGAGCTGAGGGAACAGGATTACGCCGCGAATTGATGTCTGACCGGTAAGTAGCATTACCAGTCGGTCAATGCCTACTCCCAGTCCGCCGGTGGGGGGCATGCCATATTCCAGTGCCGTCAGAAAGTCTTCATCAATGGTTTCCGCTGCCTCACCCTCGGCATGGTGTTCTTTTTGCTGGTGGACGAAGCGCTTTCTCTGCTCCAGGGGGTCGTTGAGCTCGGTAAAGGCGTTGGCAATCTCCATACCACCGGCAAAGGCTTCAAAACGCTCTACCAGGTGGTCGTTATCCGGCTTCGTTTTGGCCAGGGGGGACATATCTACGGGATAATCCACGAGAAAGGTGGGCTGGATGAGCTTGGGTTCAACACAGGTGGAAATCAGGTCGTCAATCAGCCTGCCTCTGTCCTTCTGCGGGTCGACCTCTATTTCTCGCTGCGCCATTTCCGCCCGCAGAGAATCAACATCAGGGAACTGCTCAAAGTCAATACCACCGTACTGTATGATTGCCTGGCGTAGTTCCAGACGCTGCCACGGCGGTTTAAAGCTTATGGTATTATCACCAAACTTAACCTCTTCGGTGCCCAGAACCTGCTGGCAGACCCGGGATACCATAGTTTCCAGCATATTCATCACATCATTGTAGTCGGCATAAGCCTCATAGCTTTCCAGCATGGTGAATTCGGGGTTGTGCTTGGTGGAGATGCCTTCATTACGGAAGGTGCGTCCCAGTTCATAGACCCTGTCCAGACCACCGATAATCAGTCGCTTCAGGTGAAGCTCCAGGGCAATACGCAGGTAGAAGTCCTGGTCAAGGGCGTGGTGGTGGGTGATGAAGGGTTGGGCGAGGGCACCCCCGGCTGATGGCTGGAGCACCGGTGTTTCTACTTCAATAAAGTCTCGCCGGTTAAGGAACTCCCGTATCGCTGCAATAATCTGGCTGCGTACCTTGAAAATTTCTTTGACATCGGTGTTGGCGATGAGGTCTAGGTAACGCTGGCGATACCTGGTGTCTATATCGCTCAGCCCGTGCCACTTTTCCGGGAGGGGGTGGAGCGACTTCGCCAGCATGGCGAAGGTTGCGACCTCAACGGTAGGCTCTCCTGCCTTGGTTCGCATCAGTTTGCCACTGACGCCAATAATATCACCGATGTCTATCTCCCGGAGCAGCTTGTAGCTGGCGTCACCAAGGGTATCGCTGCGGAAGTAAAGCTGAATCCTTCCCGAACTATCCTGCAAGTCCATAAACGAGGCTTTGCCCATAACGCGACTGGCCATAATCCGCCCGGCAAGATTAACCACCGGGGGTTCAGCTTGTCCCGAATCCTCTTGCTGTTTAAGCAGGTCTACGGCTTGCTGGGTGGTGTGGCTGCGGTGATAGCGGTAAGGGTAGGGATTAATCCCCCGTGCCCGAAGTCGGTCAAGCTTCTGTCGTCGTTGCTGCGCGATGTGGTCTAATCTGGATGCCATGTCTACTCCTAACAGTAAAAAAGACCGAGAGCTTTAGGCTCTCAGCTATATTAACTTTTACAGGTTATTATAGGCTATATTCGTCTTGGAGTAAACCGACTCTATTGATTGGTTATCCACCTCACCCCCTTAGTGAAATCCTAAATCCTAAATACTAAACTCTAAACAAGCTCAAAATACTAATTACCAAAACTCAAATTAGATTCAGGATTGACCTCTAGGAAAAGTTTACAACCCTATCCCCCTTTGCCCCCTCTTAGACATTCCTGACTGAATAAGCCCTATCATCAAAGGAGACAGAAGAAGGTTATAGAGAGAGGCATTATCCTCTATTCTCTTTTTATTTCTTCCCTTTACTTTGAAGGTAGCTAAGCGGGGTGTTTAAGAGGGACGTTAGTCCCTCTTTTAAAATTATTTCCCCCTCCCTGGTAAGGGAGGGGGATAAAGGGGGTAGGTTGCTGAATAACTTCTTTATTGCCGATTGCTTATCCACCTAATCCTCTCAGTGTATTCAGCCAGGCTACGGATTTTACCTCCCGTTCCAGAAGGTACTTAATATAGTCTCTGGTTATTCCCTCTAACTCACCGGATAGCTCCCGGTTCAGTTTTAGCCTGCTGACGGTATCGTAATCGCTATTCTGTAAAAGTCTCAATACTTTCAAAGCATTAACCGATATGGGGTAGACTAATAACTGGTTCTGGCAGCAATTGGGGCAGAGCATACCGCCGGCGCTGGGGGAAAAGTAGTTGGCGACCGGTTGCAGTGTTGAGTGACAGGAGACACAGTGCTGAAGCTGGGGCCGGTAGCCGACCTCGTTGAGCAGGCGCATCTCAAAGTAGCGCAGGGTTAGTTCATTATTGTCGCCCTGGCTCAGGTGATGGAGGGTCTCCAGCAGCAGTTGAAACAGGGGGTAGTTTTCCACATCATCCGGTGTGAACTGGTCAACTAACTCAATGGCATAAAGGGCACAGGAGGTGAGATTGAGGTCGCTTTTTAAGGGGAGGAAGCTGTTGATGGTCTGGCTGCCGATTATGGTATCAATGTTTCGTCCCCGGGCCAGGGTAACCTGGCTGTGGGTAAGCAGCTCAAGGTGTCCCGCCAGCTTGCTTCTGGGGCGCCTGATTCCCTTGGCTACGGCTCTGAGCTTGCCCAGGTGGGGAGTATACAGGGTAAGGATTCTATCCGCCTCCCCCAGCTTAATCTTCTTGATAATGATGGCTTCCGTCTGATAACTTCGCGGCTTGGACATTTTAGCTGCCTTGTAACCATTATAGGATTCTTTTGCCCGGGGGAACATCCCTGTCTGGTTGAATCAACACCACTTCGTCATTATCCAGCACTACGCCCAGTACCAGGACTTCAGAGATAAAGTCGGCAACCTGTCGGGGCGGGAAATTTACCACCGCTATGATGAGTCTGCCTACCAGGTTATCTTTGGGGTAAAGCCTGGTTATTTGGGCGCTGGACTTTTTTACTCCCAGGTCCCCGAAGTCTATCCAGAGCTTATACGCCGGGTTTCGTGCTTTGGGGAAATCCTCAACTCTGGTAATCTTGCCGACCCGTATAGCTACTTTTTCAAAATCATCATAGGTAATTTGAGGCATATCGTATTAACCCTATCCCCTTTATCCCCTTCCCCTTATCAAGGGGAAGGGGAAATGTTTTTATAAGAGAGGCTTCGCCTCTCTTTGACTCTCCTTTTTATTATCTTGGTAATGGTGGCTTCGGGCTGGTAATTTTGTGGTTTGGGCATTTTGATTGCTCCTGTTTAACAATTCTGGCGTGTATGACGTTGTATCCAAGGGGCAAGGGCGTTAGCCTGTAGCGTATATGCTGTTGTTATACGAAGTGGCTGATATAGCTGCACCATTGACAGTCTGGCGAGGGATTAGGAGGTTCGGGGGATTCAAGTACGCTTAATGCTTCTCCTACAAATTCTAAAAACCCTTGTTCGTCCTTTTTTATTTCAATCCAATGGATTTCGGTGTCATAGGAAAGCCATCCAATACTTGGTTGACTGATTTTTAAGGGGTAAAAATATAGCAAACCCATCTTTGTAATAGGAGATAGGCTCAGTGCGCCTGGGGCAGGATGCTCCAAAGCATAGGCATATGCGTGTAGCTGGCGACTATAAAGATGAAAATATTCCTCATTTGGATTACCAGTCTTGAAATCTATGACGCCGTAAGTTTTATCTTCAAACTCAGCAACGATATCAAATCTTCCCCTAATAAAACATGTAGCGTTATGACCTGGCAATTGGATAGTTTCTGATTCAACATACCTTTCACCATAGTTCACAACGCCGGGTGGTAGTTCAGCATACAATTCCTGTGTATGTTTGCCATTATAATAACTCTTTAAGAGACCTGCAATTTTACTGAAAATCGAAGGCAGAGGAATTGAGGGTTGAGAGATATTACGAACCACTTTTAAATAATAACACCGTTTACACCCCTCGTATAGAAACGCAAAATCGGACGGACTCAATTTATAATTCATTTTTTATACCCCCAGTATTTTTTAAACTGGCATTTCATATAACAGGCAGAATAAACGAACTTAGAGTTTACCTTAATTTATTTACTAAAACTCCTGCCTCCCCTCCATAGCTCGGGTCAAGGTAACATCGTCGGCGTATTCCAGCTCGGTGCCGAAGGGGAGTCCCCGGGCGAGGCGGGTGACCTTGATACCCAGGGGAGCGATGAGTTTGCTCAGGTACAGAGCGGTCTGTTCCCCCTCAAGGTTGGTGTTGGTCGCCAGGATGGCTTCATCTACTGTGCCGCCCTGCAGCCGGTTTAACAGCTCTTTGATTCTTATATCGTCGGTGCCAACCCCTTCGGTGGGTGAGATGGCGCCGTGGAGGACATGATATAGCCCGTTATAAATCTTGGTGTGCTCCAGCGCCAGGATGTCCTGGGGCTGCTCCACAATACAAATCTTGGTCTGGTCGCGCTGCTCATTACAGCAGATGGAACAGGGGTCGGACTCGGTAACATTGAAGCAGATGGAGCACAGCTTGGTCTTCTGTTTTACCGATAGTAAGGCATCAGCCAGGAGTCTGGCCTGCTCATCAGAGGCGCGCAGCAGATGGTAGGCAAGCCGCTGGGCACTCTTGGGTCCGATGCCGGGTAGTTTATTAAGTTCCCCAATGAGATTAGATACGGAGTCAGTGGTAGGTTTTAGACCTTCGTTCAATATTCGCTCTCCTTGGTGGTAGTTAGAATAGCCCCGGGATTTTAAGACCCCCGGTCAGTCCCTTTAGTTGCTTGGCAGCAAGCTTCTGGGATTTGGTTATGGCTTCGGTTACCGCCTTCAGCACCAGTTCTTCCAGCTTTTCCGCCTTATCCCGGTCTATCACCTCGGGCGATATTTTGATTGACTGAATCTTTTGCTGACCGTTAATGGTAACCTTGACGGCACCTTTGCCTGAAGATGCTTCTACAGTGATATTACCCAGCTCTTCTTGAGCCTTGGTTAGCTTTGATTTAAGCTCCCAGGCTTGATTTAACATGGACATATTCATTTCTCCTCCGTATCAATAATCTGTGCCCCCAGCCTTTTGGCGGCGTCTACCAGGTGGTTGTCTTCTGGTTCATGGAGACAGTGCACCCGACAGGTACGCCCCAGAAAGTTGCTGATAATTTTTTGGGCTATCTGCTGGTTTTCCGGCTTCTCCATATTCTCTTTGTGGATTTTATATCTGAAGGCTAGCACTACCGTATCATCCTTGAAGGCTACCGGTTTAACGCCGGCGCTTCTAAGTATGGCAATGGCATTGCTTTTCCTGACATCGGCGGGGGCGTCAGCGATAATCTGTTTCCACTGTAGCTGCAGGTGTTCCATTTCGGTGCCGGCTTCCGGGGGAGTGGTGGTAGTCGTCACCTCCGGGGGTGGGATATTAACCGGTTCGGGTTCAGCCGGGGGTGGAGCAGTAGCTGTCATCTCTGGCGGGGGAGCAGTAACCGGCTCCGGTTTTGGTGGTGGGGGTGGGGTTGTCTTTTTGGGCTGGCGAGGCTTGGGCTCAGCTTCATCCTTCTCTTCCGGGGCTAGGACGCAATCAACCAGGGCTAGCTCCAGGGGTAAGCTGGAGTTGCTATCAAAACCAAGCCCAAGCTGACCGAACAGCTTGACCGCCTTCAGTATTTGGGGCAGGGAGGCTCTGGCGGCTAGTTCCTTTAGTTCGGTTATATCCTCGGTGGTGAGGTCGACCGCTTGGTCAGAGCCAGTCTTTATCAGCAGTAGCTTTCTGAGGTATTCCACCAATTCCCGATTGAACTGTTTTAAGTCCAGTCCATCGCTATTGACGCTGTTTATGGTTGTCATCCCGGCGGAGACATCATTATCTACAATATGCTTCACTATTTCTCTGGTCCGGGAGTCCCCGGTGACACCCAGAATAGCCTGAACCTGCTGCAGCTTAACCTCCGAGCCATAGTAGGTGGTTAGCTGTTGCAGCAGGTTTTCTGCATCCCTCAGGCTGCCGGTAGCGCTCCGGGCAATAAGCCGTAGTCCCTCCGGCTCAATGTGAATGCCCTCCGACTGGCAGATGCTGTCCAGTTTGGAAACTATGTCGGTCTGAGAGATACGGCGGAAGTCAAAGCGCTGGCACCGTGACATAATGGTGGGCAGGACTTTATGGGCTTCAGTGGTCGCCAGGATGAAAATAACATGGGGTGGTGGTTCCTCCAGCGTCTTGAGCAGGGCGTTGGAGGCTTCTTTGGTGAGCATGTGGACTTCATCGATAATATATACCTTGTAGTGGGCTTGGTTGGGGGCATAGTTAACCTTCTCGCGGAGGTCTCGGATTTCATCAATGCCGCGATTGCTGGCAGCATCAATTTCTATGACATCCAGAGCCCTGCCCTCGGTTGTTGCCTGGCACAGAGGACAGGTATTGCACGGTTCCCCCTTGCCATTGGTGAGGCAGTTCACCGCCTTAGCCAGGATACGTCCGGTGCTGGTTTTACCTGTGCCTCGAGGACCGTAAAAAAGATAGGCATGAGAGACACGGCCACTTTTGAGGGCATTAATTAGCGTCTGGGTTACCTGCTCCTGACCCACAACCTCAGCCAGGGTTTGGGGACGCCACTTGCGATAAAAGACTTGAGAAGCCATTTTCTTCGGCTTCTATTATACCCCATATTACGGGTGGTTTCCAAAGAGGTTTTTTGGTGGACGGACGTTAATTTTTATTTACAATAGTAAATCTGGCAAACAGGCTGGGAATGGACAATCATAATAGCGAGGGGATATCCTTGGCTGCATCTTCTATCCCCTTGAGTCTGTTCTCTGTATCCTGCTGTCTCCTTTTTAAGTCGCCGATAAGGTCGGTGGAATCACCATAATATTTTCTGACCTTTTCTACATCCTTAAGCTCGGACAGAATTACGGTTACATCCAGCACGCCCTTTTCTCTGGGGTAATCACCGCTCCGTATTATGGTATCCTCTGAAGTTATATCCTTTAAATAGTCTCCCAGTTCCTTGACTAAGTCCATGTTCATTTCTCTATACGGTGCTGACAGGAGGTAGAGAGCTCTTCCCGCATCCCTGGGATTGCACTTGAGCGATAGCTGACTTAAAGCTTCGTCCATAGCGTGAATCCCCTTATCGGTTTCGGTGCTCTTCTTTCTGAAGTTGCGTGTCCGCCCCAGAGGAAGCCTGATTAGTGGCAATGATGATTTACCATAGCCTATCACTGTCCACCGGGACAGGGTCTGTATTATATCTCCGGCATCGAGTACTTTTGCCCCAATGTGCTTGGCTCTTTTCTCTTCACCGGCGCATAGCAGATTATAGAAAGGCTCAACTATTAAGTTGTTAATTTCGGACAGGTTGTATCTAAGTGAGTAGCCTTTCCTGACATACCTCTGGTTGTCAATTAAGAATATGGCGTCAGCCACTGTGTTGGCTGATTTAAGGCATACCGCTGAATTATAGAGAGTTCTTTCCTCGGTTGACTCTTCATGCTCAAAGGGGAGGATAATGATATTATATACCGGTTTATTGGCATAGCGCTCTTTTATCAGTTGTGTCATTATTGGTAGAGCCCCTGAGCCGGTACCACCACCAGCAGAGGAAACCAGTAAAAAGGCGTCTGACTCAAAGAACCGCCGGGTTGACCTTATGGCATCAATAACCTTGTCGCCATCGCCTCGGGCTACCTCCGCACCCAGCTCATTTATTTTACCGACACCGTGACCACCGGTCTCTCGACCTCCGATGAGGATTCTGTGCTTGTAATCAGACTTTATGTAGGATAGCCCGCTTAAATCAGCAGTATCGGTATTCACGGCAAAGGTGCCAGTAATTATCTCAAGCTTACGCTGACTCCTTGCCCTTTTCCCCAGGTGGGCAAAATTATCAGCGATTCTGCCTCCGCACTGCCCAAAACCTATAACCACAAATTTCATGTCTCACCTCAGTATCAAGTACTTTGTGATATTTTAAGCACACTTACATAATAATGTCAATTCTATTAATATGCGGCTATTTATCATGTTAATATTAAGGGTAGTTTAAAGCAATTCTAGCGGCAAGAAATGAGGAGGGGGGATAACTGTACTAGTACTATTTGCTTGGTGAGGTCATTGCCAGGATTGCAGCAGGAGGAAGACCAGCCCCATACATAATATAAGTATAATTACTCCAAACAGTACATACAGGATGTAGGCATTTTGTGTATTCCTTTCTCCCCTCGCCGGCATATTTCTGGGTGTTCTTGCTGGCGGAGTCTCTTCTTGAGGGAGACCAGCATACTCTATCCACTGCTTGTAGAGTCTGTTTTTCTTTATCGAGTCAGGCACCGTCCCTGCTTTTTTATCCTCAGATTCCAGACTATAATCATAGGTCTTATCATCCTTGGCGCCAGCTTTAGGGATGGCTAATCTATTCCCGCACTGAGGGCAGAACAGCATCTTGCTGGTTATCTCGTAGCCGCAATTAGTACAATAAGGCATATCTTGATTACCCTGGCTTGTAAGCAGGTTCTTCAGTTGGAAGTGTATATCTACTCCTTTTTTTTGTCAATTGTAGCTGTGACTAGAGGAGATAGGTCAAGGAGTAATGTGAATTGGTACCGGACAGCAATCGAGTTAAATTTAGTTTGTAGCTTGCAAGACTGGACAACTTATCATAAAATGAGAATGTATTGAGGTGCTGGTTTTTTGAGGTCAGGGAACTAAGGGGATTTTCCCTAAAGTCTTGGGGGATTTGCAGGATATGGAAAGTAATATTGGAGCAGTTGAAAAAGCAGTAGCTAGAGCTGAAACCCTGAGCCGGTCAGTCGTGGAGGCTGCTCAGTCAGCTATAAGAGTATCCCAGGAGGCAATAGCCAGGGCTGAGGAGGCAGGTGAGTCAGCTCAGGAGTCTGCAGAGTCGGCGATTAAGGCATCTGAGGAAGCGGCGGCTAGAGTTGAAAGAATAAGCAAAGAGGCACAGGAGTCTGCAGAGTCAGCGATTAAGGCATCTCAGAAAGCGGTGTCTAAGGCTGATAAAATAAGCAAACAGGCTGAAGAGGCAGCTCAAGCATCATCAAAAACATTTGGGAAAGCGATAACCAAGGCTGAGGAAACAATCAAATCGACCACAGAAGCCGTTGAGGCTTTGACTAGGGCTTTTGAGGAAGCAGTGCGCAAGGCTGAGGAAACGGTTGAATCAGCTAGAGAAGCTGCTGAATCGTCAATAAGAGCCTCCCGGGGGGGGTTAAGTCGGACTGAAGAAGCAGGCAGAGTAGCCAAGGAGACTGCGGAGATAGCAGTCAGGGTATCTCAGGAAGCACTGGGTAAATCTGAGGATATAGCTAAGGAGGCTCAGGAATCTGCTGAGTCGGCGATGCGAGCATCTCAGAGAGCAGTGTCTCGTGCTGACAAGATAAGTAAGTGGACAGGTAAAGCAGCACAGGCGTCATCAAAAGCATTTGAGAAAGCGATAGGCACGGCTGAGCAGACAAGCAGGTGGGCTAGAGAGACTACCGAGGCGGTTATAAGCCGGACTGAAGAAACACGTAAAGAAGCCAAGGAGGCAGTTGAGGCGACGAAGAAAGTATCCCGGGAAGCAATTAACAAGGTTGAGGAAATAGATAGAGAGGTTCAGGAAACTGCTGAGGTGGCGACACGAATATCTTGGGAAACGATAGGCAGGGTTGAGGAAATAAGTAGAGAGGCTAAAGAAACTATTGCGGCAGCACTGAGCCGGGCTGAGGAAATAGGTGGAGAGGCTAGGGAGGCTGCTGAGGAAGCCCTGAGAGCATTTGAGGCGGTGTTGGGCAAGGTTGAGGGGGTGGAAAAGCCGGTGGAGAAGGCAGCCAAGCTGGCAGCAGCGCCTAAGAAAGCGGTGGCAAAGATTGGGGGAATAAGCAAAGGGGTCAGAGAGGCTGCTGAGGTATTAATAAGCCGGGCGGAACAAACCCGTAAGGAAGCCAAAGAAACTGTCACAGCAGAGCCAACGAGCAAAGAGGTCAAAGAGACTGCTGAAGCAAAGGTAGGTCAGGTTGAGGAAATAACAGCAAAAACTAGAGAGACGGCTAAGGCGGAGCCAGCCAAGACTGAGGAAGGACGTAAACGAGCCAGGGAGACTGTTGAGGCACGTCTGAAATTCCTGGCCAGAATGTATGCTACCGATAAAGAAAAACAAGTTGAAGAGGAGAGCGAAGAGGAGAGCGAAGAGGAGAGTGAGGAAGCTGAAAAAGCCAAACAAGCTGAAGTAGAGGATAAGTCGGAGGAAACATAGGCAACCGGAGAAGTTAGCAATACTGCGGGAGGCAATCAAGGTATTAATATTTGTGGCTGAAGATGGTATAACTGATTGACTTTTCGTCATGGATGCAATATACTACTTTTCCAGTTCATCATACTGAAATTCTAATTTAGTACCAGAGTAATTTTTAATACATCTAAGGTGAACATATAAAAAATTAAAAGGGGGGAATCCCAGATTAAAGGAGGTCTTTTCTAATGAATCAAAAGGAGCAAGCCCCAAAAATCCACGAGAAGGTAGGACAGCCAGTAGTAAAACCTCCTGAGGAGGTTCGGGAGGGGCTGACGGTAAAACCCCCCGAAGAGGCTCGGGAGAGGGTGGTAAGACCGCTTGATGAGGTTCTCGGGCAAGCCGAGAGAGCCTATTTAGCCTATATGGAGGCTCAAAAGGAAGTCGCCAGAGCCTATCGGGACAATGAACTGCAAGCCGAGAAAGTCTACCGGGATAATGAACAGAGAGCTAAGGCTGTTTGCGATGGCAATGTAAGGCAAGCCATAAAAGCTCGTGATGAGGTAATGGAACAGACCTTGAAAGCTCGCGAGGAGGCAATAACCCAAGCTGAGACCGCCCACCGGAAGGCTCTGGAGCAAGCCGAAAGTGCCTTCAAGGATAGTGAGCAAAGAACCAGGAATACCTGTGATGAGAGCATAAGGCAGGCTTTAAGAACTCGTGAACAATCTGTAGAGCAAGCCTGCAAAACCCGTGAAGCGAGTGTAGAGCAAGCCTGGAAGATTTATACCAAGGAAGCAACTTAAGAGAGAGTAAGACCGGGGAACTTGTGTTTTGTTCCCCGGCAGGTGTGGCAGTTAACTAAAGTAGTGACGGTATATCCGTAAAGGTGTCTTCCATTCCTTTACGTTCGTATTCTATACCCTTCTTTTTGCTGATAGCGGAGATAAGCTCGATTGTTTTGCTGAAGTAGCCCATGACTTTCCTTACCGCGCTGAACTCAGACAGGATTACAGTTACATTAAGCACTCCCTTTTCTCTGGGATAATCGCCAGTCCTTATTACCGCTTCTGGGGCAACACCTTTTAGATAGGTTCCGAGTTCCGTAATCTGGTTCATATCCATCTCTTCAGGCGGACCGGAGACGAGATACAGCCCTCGGTTCGCCTCGGCAGGGTTGCACTGGATTGATAACTCGCCTATGGCTTCTCTCATCGCTTGGACTCCCTTTTGGGTTTCAGCGGCTTTACCCCTGAAGTCGCGTTTCCTGTCAAAGGGATTTTTGCTTCGTGATGTTTGTGATTTACCAAAGCCAATCACGGTCCACCCGGATATGGTCTGTATTATATCTCCGGCATCAAGTATCCGTGACCCGATGTATTGAGGTTTTTTCTCTTCGCCGGCACAGAGCAGGTTATAAAATGGCTCAACTATTAAGGCATTAATTTGAGATAGATTGTGCCTGAGTGAGAAATCTTTACTAATATACCTTTGATTATCAACCAGGAATACGGCATCAGCCACTAAGTAGGCGGATTTTAGGCATGTGGCTGAATTGTAAATAGTCCTGCCTTCTATTTCCTCTTCATGCTGGAAGGGGAGAACAATAAGATTATACACTGGTTTTTCCAGGTAGCGTTCTTTTAATCGCTGGGTTATGGTGGCGATTGCTCCAGAGCCAGTGCCGCCAGCAGCGCCAGCAATTACCAGTATAGCGTCTGTCTCAGCAAATCGCTCGGTGGTTCTGATGGCATCAATAACCTTGTCGCTATCTTCTCTGGCTATCTCGGCGCCCAGTTCATTTACTTTACCGACACCGTGACCGCTGGTCCGTTGACCTCCGATGAGGATTCGGTATCGGTAATCAGCCCTTATAGTGGTTAGACCGCTTAAATCAGCGATATCAGTATTAACGGCAAAGGCACCGGTAACTATCTCAATACTGCGCTGCATGCGTGCCCGTATCCCTAAGCGGGCGAACTCATCAGCAACTCTGCCGCCACATTGTCCCAGACCTATAACTGCTAATTTCATTTTCCTCGCGACTCCTAACCCCTTTGCTATTTTAAGAATACTTGTCGGTCAGTGTCAAGGATTGATATGGAGGGAAACCATCATCCGATGATGTGTCGGCTAGTCCAGGGTAGGCAGGTTCTTAGCAACCTCCTGCATTTGTCTGATTTTATCTTCTGACTCTTGGTATATATCCGCTTGCTTCTTAAATAAATCCTCGGCTTGACCGTATAGCTTCTCTATTCTATCCACTCTGGTCAGCTTGGAAACGATTAGAGTCGTAGATATTTCCCTGGCTCTTCGGGGGTAATCACCAATCCTTATTACCGATTTGGGAGATTCATCTTGCAGAAAGTCAGTAATTTCTTCCAGGTTAGTTAAAGTAATGAGATTTCCCGGAGCGGTAACTAAAAGCATAACCTTTCTGGCATCTGGCATCTCAATTCGTAAGCTCAGACTATTCTGAGCTTTCTGTAGAGCTGTGGCTAACAAGCTGCGTTGCTTGCGTGTTTTTCGGAAGTCCTCTTTTTTCCAGGGGTAAAAAGTGGAGAGATTGATTACTCCCCTCCCGATGGAGGAAAAACCCTCCAGTGATTCCTTAACATCTCCAGCATCTATCACTTTACTGCCGATGTATTTCTGCCTTTTCTCTTCTCCAGCACAACAAAGGTCATAAAAATTCCTGGCCATTTCCAGGTTTATTTCTCGGAAATTACGAGCGAGGCTGATGTCTGTTCTGCCAAACCGCTCATTATCCAGCAAAAGCACAGCGTCAGCGTATTGATTTACTGTCTTGAGGCAGGTGGCGGTGTTGGTTACGGCGTAAGAACTGTCTCCATTTTCCTCAAATTCAAATGGCAAGACTATTATGGAATATACCGGTTTTTCTATTCTCTCCTTGAGCTCCTTTATCACCCAGCCGACAGTCCCCGAACCGGTGCCTCCGCCCCCGCTGGCTATGACCAAGACCCCGTGAGCTTCATGGAATCTTCTGGACTTTAAGATTTTGTCAGTGACCACCGAATGGCTTTCTTTGATAATCTGGGCAGCGGAGGCATTCACTTTGCCGATGCCATGACCCAGAGTCCTTATCGTCCCGAGCAGTATCCGGTGGTTGGCATCGTTGGGGATATGCTTAAAACTGCCTAAATCCGCCTCGTTAGTATTAACTGCCAGAACATCGGTGAAAATTTCAGTTCCACGGTTAAAAAACGATTTGGCGTAGTTATTAACAACACCGAACTGTTCAGCAATGTTACACCCGCATTGTCCCAGACCTACAACCGCTAGTTTCATCTGTGCCCCCGACTTCAGAGTGTCAGTATTTTAATTCCACCTACTGGGAATGTCAATCCATATTATAGATGGAGCCTACACTTTTGGCTATAATCCTTTATCAACAATATATGCAGCCAGGTCGCCCAGGCGGCAACTATAACCCCACTCATTGTCATACCAGGAAAGCACCTTGACCATATTGCCCCCTATAACCATAGTGCTGAGGGCATCGACTATAGAGCTGGCCGGATTGCCCTTAAAATCCATACTGACCAATGGTTCCTGGCAATACTCCAGGATACCGACTAAAGGTCCCTCAGCGGCGGTTTGGAACGCCTGATTGACCTGCTCTATGGTAACCTCTTGGTCTAAGTCAGCAACAAAATCGACAATGGAGACTGTGGAGGTCGGAATCCGGAAAGCCATGCCGTGGAGTCTGCCTTTGAGTTCAGGGATAACCTGGGTTACCGCTTTAGCGGCACCGGTATGGGTGATGACGATGTTCATAGCTGCCGTTCGAGCTCGGCGCAGGTCTTTATGGAACATATCCAGAATTCTCTGGTCGTTGGTGTAAGCATGGATAGTGGACATTAGCCCTTTACTTATGCCGAAGCTCTGGTGCAGTACCTTGACCACCGGGGCGATGCAGTTGGTGGTGCAGGAGGCGTTGGATATAACGTTATGCTTTTCAGGAATGTATTGGTCTTCGTTAACCCCGAGGACAACGGTTACATCTTCATTTTTGGCCGGGGCGGAAATAATCACCTTCTTAACACCACCATGCAGGTGAGCCGCCGCTTTGGTGCCATCGGTAAAGAGTCCGGTTGACTCTATCACTATGTCCACACCATAATCCTGCCACGGAATGCTACCCGGGTCGCGTTCTGAAAGCACTTTCACCTTTTTGCCGTCAACAAGAATTGTGTCATCGGTAGCTTCTACTTCGCCTGAATAGCGACCGTAGTTGCTGTCCCATTTCAGCAGGTGAGCATTGGTTTTAGCATCAGTGAGGTCATTGATGGCAACTACCTCCAGTTCATCACTGTGGTATTGCTTGATTCCCCTGAATGTTAGTCTACCCACCCGTCCAAAACCATTAATGCCGATTCTGGTTGTCATTGTTTAACCTCCCTTTTTAGATTATAGAATGCTTGCATCCCGGCGAATTTAGCCTTTTCCCCCAGTTCGTGTTCTATTTTAAGAAGACGGTTGTACTTGGCAGTGCGCTCAGAACGATTGGGGGCACCGGATTTAATCAGGCCGGTATTTTGCCCCACCGCCAGGTCGGCGATAGTAGTATCTTCCGTCTCACCGGAACGGTGGCTTATTACTGCTGTCCAGCCGGCTTGCCGTGCCATCTCGATGGCAGCTATGGTCTCAGTAAGCGTGCCAATCTGGTTTGGTTTAATGAGAATGGAATTGGATGCTTTTAAGGCGATGCCCTGCTTGAGACGGTTGACATTGGTAACATAGAGGTCGTCGCCAACGAGCTGGATTTGGTTGCCCAGTTTCCGGGTCAAAAGCTGCCAGCCATCCCAGTCATCTTCGGCTAATCCATCCTCAATACTGATGATGGGATAGCTTGATACCCAGTTGACATAGTAATCCACCATTTCATTGGTGTTGAGGGAAACTCCTTCTTTGGTCAGGATATACTTACCATCTTTATAGAATTCGCTGGCGGCTGGGTCCAGGGCAATGAAGCAATCCTTTCCCGGTTTATAGCCTGCTTTTTCCATCGCCGCTAATACTGCCTCTACTGCCTGTTTATTTGATTTTAAGGAAGGGGCAAAGCCCCCCTCATCACCGACATTGGTGTTTAGCCCCTGGTCTTTGAGCACCTTCTTGAGGCAGTGATAGACCTCGGTGCCCATCTGAAGGGAATGATGGAAACTATCGGTTCCAGCCGGCACCACCATAAACTCCTGAAAATCAGTGGAACCGGCGGCGTGTTTGCCACCATTCAGGATGTTCAGCATCGGAACGGGCAGGGTATAGGTGCCCTTATCATCCAAGTAACGATATAAAGGCACTCTTAGAGAGTTGGCTGCTGCCCGAGTCACGGCGAGCGATGTTCCCACAATAGCATTGGCTCCCAGCCGTGATTTATTAGGGGTGCCATCAAGCTCGATTAGCTTGTGGTCAATAGCTGACTGGTCGGTGGCTGACATTCCAATTATAGCCGAGGCGATATCTTCATTGACATTACTCACCGCCTTGAGGACACCCAGGCCGTGGTACCTAGCATTATCCCCGTCTCTGAGTTCTACCGCCTCATACTTGCCGGTGCTGGCTCCAGAGGGCACAGCCGCCCAGCCCTTCTTGCCGTCAGCTAGCTTTACCTCAACCTCCAGCGTGGGGTTGCCCCTGGAATCTAAAATTTCTCTGGCTTTGATACTATTAATTACTGACATTCTTCTGCCGGAAACCTCGGACCTGATAAGTTACTGGTTTGTCACCAATGCAAGCGCTTTATTCACTGCCTCGGCTGGGTTTTGCGCCGGGATAATTGAGTTATCCTGCTGACCACCTCGGGATAATGACCAGGTGTTCAAGCCAATAACCGGGATATCGTTTTGTAGAGCGTGGCTCATCTCAGAGAGGGTGCCGTAGCTACCACCAACGGCAATAACTGCTTGGGCTGATTTGACGATAATGACGTTTCTAGCCTGACCCATACCGGTGACTATCGGGATTTGAACATAGGGGTTGGCTGTCTGAGGACTATCTCCGGACAGAATGCCGATGGTTACCCCGCCCTCCGAGCTAGCCCCCTTGCAGGCTGCTTCCATAACCCCACCCAAGCCACCACAGATTAAAATAGCGCCTCGTCTGGCTATCTCTCGACCCACCTCTTCAGCCAGATGAGCCTCCTCGCTGGAGCACTGCCCACCCCCGATAACGGCAACAAACTTCTTCCAGTTTATCATTCTAGGATTTTATACCCAAGGAAGCCTGATAAACAGATTATAACACCTGGGCTTGGGGTTGGCAAAGGTTAGTTATATTTGTTCATAGCTATGGTGAGACCTTCGGTGAGAATGCAGAAAATAGCTTCACTTACCCCGGGTATGACCTGATTAAGAGCTTGTTTCTCTGCCGGGGTAAAGCCACTGAGCACATAGGCAACAATATCAGCCTCGCTGATTTGGTCGGAGCCTTCGGTTGTAGTCGGTCGCCCGATGCCTACCCGGATGCGCAGGAAATTCTGACTTCCCAGGTAGGAGATTATAGAATCAATCCCCTTGTGTCCACCGGAGCTACCATTTTGACGAATGCGGATTTTACCCAGGGGAAGGTCAAGGTCATCGTGGATGACGAGAAGGTTATCAAGGTTGATATTGAATTTCTTTACCAGCAGGCTAACCGACTGACCACTCAAGTTCATATAGGTCTGAGGCTTGGCTACCACCACTTCATTGTTGGCTACTTTACCGATACCAATTCGGGCTCGGCTCTGTTTTTTATCAAAGCGTATACCGTGTTTTCTGGCAAAATAGTTCAGGCACATAAAGCCGATATTATGGCGATTATTAGCGTGAACTCGCCCGGGATTGCCTAAGCCTACAATTAACTTCATAAGATTGTCTATTAACCCTATCCTCTTTTTAGAAGTGCTTTACATTGAGTCAATAATACACGGCTTATCTATCTTTGAGCTCCCAAACAAACTAACATTTCATTTCTGTTCCAAAAGGCGTAGGAGTTCCTCCTCGTTGATTTGCTTGGTGCCCAGAGCCTGGGCTTTGGCTAGCTTTGAGCCGGGGTCAGCACCCACCACCAGGCAATTGGTTTTTTGGGTAACATCGCTTTTAGCTGTGCCGCCGAGGGCTTTTATCCTTGCTTCTGCCTCCGGTCGGGAGAATGTCTCTAACTTACCGGTAATGACAAATTCCTGTCCCGACAGGGGTAGCTTTTCCGGCTCAACTATTGCCTCCTCCAGCCGAACCCCTGCCTGTCTCAGCCGTTTAATAATGCGGCGATTCTCTTCCCGACTGAAGAAGGCAACAATGCTATCGGCAATCTTGGGTCCGACCGTGGGAATGGACACAAGCTCTTCTCGGGAGGCATTAGCCAGCTTATCGACACTGCCACAGTGCTCTGCCAGCAGCTCCGCCATCTCCTCCCCAACATGGCGTATACCCAGGGCGAAGATAACCTTTGGCAGCGGTGTCTCTTTGCTCTTCTCAATAGCATTGAGGATATTGGTTACGCTCTTCTCCGCCATTCTCTCCAGATTTAGCAATTGCTCCTTCTTCTCGTTAAGGTAGTACAGGTCAGCCACATCCTTAACTAGCCCTTCTTGTAGCAGTATGGCACTTTGTGATTCGCCAATCCCCCTGATGTCCATGCCTCCCCGGGAGGCAAAATGCTCCAGCCGCTCTTGAATCTGGGCAGGGCAGGCGGCGTTGGGGCAATAATACATAACTTCACCCTCAGGCTGAAACACCTCAACACCACACACCGGGCAGTGCGAAGGCATGGTAAATATTTTTTCTTGTCCGCTGCGCTTGCTTACTATTGGTCCGACAACCTCAGGGATTACCTCGCCGGCTCGCTGGACAATAACGGTGTCCCCGATACGGATATCCTTACGCCTGATGTCATCCTGGTTGTGCAGGGCTGCCTGTTTAATGGTTACACCTCCCACCGCTACCGGTTCCAAAATGGCATAGGGGTTAAGGGTGCCGGTTCTACCCACACTGATACCGATATCAATCAGGCGAGTGGTGCCCTGAACCGCAGGGAATTTATAGGCTATAGCCCACCGCGGCTCATGACCGATATTCCCCAGCCTTTGTTGCAGGTCGAGCGAATCTACTTTAACCACAATGCCGTCAGCTTCATAAGGCAGGTCTTCCCGTTTCTCCATCCAGTTCTGGTAAAGGTCTTCAACCTGGTCAATGCTGGTAACCAGCTCATTATTCGGGTTTGTTTTAAAACCAAGGGACTTGAGATACTCCATAGTTTCCCAGTGGCTTGAGGGTGTTGTTTTACCTTCAGCGTAGCCCAGCATATAGATATAGATATCCAGTGGGCGTTTTGCGGTGATACGGGAGTCAAGCTGGCGCACTGAGCCGGCAGCAGCATTTCTGGGGTTGGCAAAAAGGGGCAGTCCTTCCTCAGCCCGCTCTTCGTTTAATTTCTTAAAACCCTCTTTGGGCAGGTAGACTTCACCCCGCACCTCAAACCGGGGCGGTGCTTTTTTAGACACCGATAATGGGATACTTCTAATGGTTCTCAGGTTCTGGGTGATATCTTCCCCATGCAAACCATCCCCTCGAGTAGCCCCGGTACTGAATCGACCGTCAATATAGGTCAGGGCTACCGCCAGTCCGTCAATCTTATGCTCACAGACAAAGTTGAAATGCTGTTCCCCCACCAGCTTTGAAGTCCGTGCATACCAGGCTATCAGCTCCTCTTTAGTAAAGGCGTTACCCAGAGATAATAAAGGTAGTGGATGCTCTATCACCCCGAAGGCTTCTACCGGGGCGGCACCAACCCGCTGGGTGGGGGAGTCAGGGGTCAGGAACTGGGGATATTGCTCCTCCAGCTGCTTGAGCTCCCTCATCAATAAATCGTATTCGGCGTCACTAATCTCAGGGCTATCCAGCACATAGTAGCGATAGTTGTGGTAGTTAATTTTCGCCTTTAGCTTTTCTACTCTTTCTTTGATTTGGTCTAAGTCTGACATAATCCAAATATAAGGCTTTTATATATTATAGTATATAGTCGGGCAAAAAATAAGCAGGTATGGTGAAGATATTATTTATTAAGACCTCGTGGAGCTTGAATTTTGGTTGAAACATAGGGTAGACTGGAGTGTTAATAACCCCGCGGTAGGTTTATCTAGAAAAGGATTGGGAAATCAAGCGTGGCTGAGATACACCCCTTTCGGGGTGTCCATTATAATCAACAAGCGGTTAAAGACCTGTCTGCAGTTATTTGTCCCCCTTACGACATTATTACTCCGCAGATGGAGCAGGAGCTTCACGACAAAAGCCCGTATAACTTTATTCGGCTGGAGTTACCCCGGGGTGATGATAAATATGCTCGTTCAGCAGCTGTCATGGAGCAGTGGTTTAGGCAGGGTGTTCTTGTGGTTGATGAGGTGCCGGCTATTTATCTCCATGACCATTACTTTACCTGCCAGGGGAGGGAATATAGGCGCCGCGGTATAATTGTTTGTGTGAGGTTGGAGGAATGGGATAGGGGAGTGATTCGTCCTCACGAGGGCACATTAACCGGGCCTAAGGATGATAGATTGAACCTCCTATGGGCGCTTCAAGCTAACAGCAGCCCAATTCTGGCGCTGTTTGAAGACCGGGAACGGCAAATCTCCTCGTTGTTAGCTGCCAAAGGGCAGGGTCAGCCCATAATTAGTTTAAGCAGTACTACCGAGGGAAGTCATAATATTTGGGCTATCACTGAGCCGGAGGTTATAAATCAGATAGGCGATAACCTGGCTCGCCAGCCGCTTTATATCGCTGATGGGCATCATCGCTATGAGAGTGCTCTTACCTACCGACGGGAAAGACAGGCTTGCTCCTCATCGGTATCAGCCAGTGCGGCATTTAACTTTGTGATGATGACGCTGGTGGATTTTTCCGATCCTGGGCTCATGATTCTACCGCCTCACCGGCTGATTCGCGGTGTATCAAGAGCGGCCATTGACGGGTTGCTGGCTAAGCTGAAGTCGTTCTTTGAAGTAGAGGAGTTGCCGCTGAATATGCCCGGTATCTGGCAGCAGGTTGATGATTTATTGACTGGTGAATCAAATCAGCTTTGTCTGGTCGTTCTTGGTTTAGCCGCAGAGCATCTTCATATCCTGAGGCTGCGTGACTTCGCCGCTGCCAGCCAGATGATGCCCTACTTTCATTCTGAGCTATATAGCAAATTGGCTGTCTGCGTTGCCGACCATGTTATACTGGAGAAGCTGCTGGGGGTAAGCAATTATAGGGAAGAAGCAATCCTTGCCTATAGCTATGATAGGCAGGATACGGTAGACAGGGTGTTAAGTCGGGAATACCAGCTAGCTTTTCTGTTAGAGCCCGTTAAGCCGGAGCTGGTTAAAGCCATTGCGGATGCTGGTGACCGAATGCCCAGGAAATCAACCTACTTTTATCCCAAGACACCAGCAGGATTGGTTTCTCACCGGCTGGTGTAGAAGGACTTTAGCCTTTTCTTAAAGTTTTACCAGTTTGGCAGAGTAAACATCGGGGATAGATATTATTTCCCGGCGTTGTTCTTCTTTTAGCTAGCGTTTCTAAAACCAGCCTTGGGCAACGCTGCCTTGAGTGCTGATATTACCCTTTCAATATCATCTTCATTTACCCAGCCCAGATGACCAATGCGAAATATCTTACCAGCTAATTCTCGCAGACCACCGGCAAGCACCATGTCGTGCTCTTCTCGTAGAATCTTAAGCATTTTGGCAACATCAAGTCCATCCGAGGCTGCCACCGCCGTAACCGTATTGGAGGCATAATTTTCGTCAGCAAAAAGGGATAAGCCTAATGACTTTATTCCATCTCGGGTTGCCTTACTAACTCGAGCATGTCGGGCAATAATATTAGATAAGCCTTCCTGCAACATCATTTCCAGCGATACTTCCAGAGCGAATACCATGGAAATGGCTGGTGTCCATGGCGTTTGTCCCTTTTCCAGGAAGTTCTTAGCCTGAGTAAAGTCCCAGTAAAAGCGGGGCATCTTGGCTTTTGAGTGTGCCTGCCACGCTTGCTGACTTACACTTACCATGGCTAAACCGGGAGGAGCCATCCATCCCTTCTGGGAAGCGGTAACGGCAACATCGCAGTGCCACTCATCTACGGGCAGGTTGATGGCACCCAAGCTACTGATGGCATCAACCAGTAGTAGTTTGTCAAATTCCTTGACTACGGAGCTGATTGAAGCCAGGTCGTTGGTAACGCCGGTAGAAGTTTCGTTATGGGTGACCGATACCGCTTTAATTTTGGGCTCGGTGCGTAGAGCCTGACGCACGGCATCGGCATCAACTGCCTTACCCCATTCAAAGCGAAGAGGGATTACCTCGGCCCCAAATTGTTGGGCAATCCCGGCAAAACGTTCCCCAAAAATACCGTTGGATATAACTAATAACTTATCACCTGGAGACAGGGTATTAACGATAACTGCCTCCAGACCGCCTGTTCCCGAACTGGTAAGCAGAAATACATCGTTTTTGGTCTGGAACAGCTTTTTCAGGTTAGTGGTTATGTCCGTCATCATCCGGATGAATTCTTCTCCCCGGTGATTTATCATCTGCCGACTAAGCACCTTGAGAATTTCGTCGGGCAGAGGGGTGGGTCCTGGAATACGCAGGTTTTCCATTTTTACTCCTTTATTATTCTTTTACTTCATCAGTATTAATTACTCTGGCAAAGCGACGTTTGTTATATTATTTATTCCTAACCCACACTCCCCCCTTCCCTTTTTAAGGGAAGGGGTACAGTGGGATAGGTTGATAAAAATCTTGCCTGAGTATTTTTTAATCAGTATCAACCAGTCTCACAAAGCGGCGTCTTCCAACCTGGATGATACTGCCGCTTTCAAAAGTAAACAAAGGCGTCTTTGGCCTCCTCCCATTTATTCTTACTGCGTCTTGGCTGATTAACCTCGCCGCCTCACTGCGGCTCTTGGCTAGTTGAGTTTTAACGAGTATATCTCGAAGATCAACCCCAGTCCGTAGTGGTATATGAAACTCAGGTATTTCTTCAGGCACTTTCCTCTTCTGGAATACTCTAACAAAGTGTGCCTCAGCATCACCGGCTGTCTTTTGGTCGTAGAGTTGGGTTACAATTTCTCTGGCTAACCGCTTCTTAAGCTCCATAGGGTTAACGGTTTCAGCCTTGAGTGCTTGCCTGAATTCCTCCAGTTCCTTGTCGGGAACGTCAGTCACCAGTTCAAAGTAATCCAGGATAAGGCTATCGGGGATGGACATTACCTTGCCGTATATCTCCTCAGGCGGCTCAGCAACGCCAATGTAGTTACCCAGACTTTTGCTCATTTTCTGGCTGCCATCGGTGCCGATGAGGAGGGGGACTAAAAAGACCTGCTGGGGATGTTGTCCCAACATAGGCTGGAGGTCTCTACCCACCAGGCAATTAAACTTCTGGTCGATGCCGCCAAATTCAACATCGGCCTGAATCGCTGCCGAGTCATAGGCTTGAAGCAATGGATAGAGCAATTCAGTCACGGCAATAGGTCGTCCGGCGCTGTATCTGTTGCTGAAGTCCTCACGAGCCATTAACTGGGCTATGGTAAACTTGCTGGTGAGCTGAATAACATCAGTGAGGTTGAACTTGTCAAACCATTCACTCTGCCATCTTACCTCCGTCTTTTGCCTATCAACTATCTTGAAGAACTGCTTCATATAGGTTTCAGCATTGGTCTTGACCTGCTCGGCAGACAGCATGGGGCGGGTGATAGAGACCCCGCTGGGGTCGCCAATCTGTGCCGTCCAATCACCAACAATGAGAATGACCTGATGCCCTAACTCCTGAAACTGGCGTAGCTTTCTCAGTGTTACCATATGACCCAGGTGGATGTCAGGGAAACTGGGGTCAAAACCCTCTTTTAGCCGCAGCTTCCTGCCCGAGCGTAGCAGCCCTTTCATCTCTTCTTCCACTATAACTTCAGCTACCCCACGCCTGAGCAGGTAGTTAATATCTTGGTTAGCAGTGTTCATCTTAGCTTCTACCCTGTGAATTCAATATAGTTTTTCCTTGCTTGATATCCTCGTTAATCTGTTTCTTTAGCTCCTCAGCGGTGTCGAAATGTTCCTCGCCACGAAGCCGTTCTACGATATCGATTTTCAGCTCGCGTCCATACAGGTTACTAAGGTAGTCAAGAACATAAACCTCTACGGTGCGCTTTTTACCACCGAAAGTAGGTTGCTTGCCGATATTGGTCATTGCCTGATAGGCTTTGCCATTAACATAAGCCCGGGTAGCATAAACACCGTCGCCGGGTAGAGCCTGTTTCGAGTCAATAGCTAAATTGGCGGTGGGAAAGCCTAATTTTATACCCCGCCCGGCACCACTTATTACCCGTCCGTGGAGGCTGAAAGGACGACCTATAAGCTTAACCGCCTTTTTCATATCTCCGTCAGCCAGTGCCTTTCTGACAGCAGTGCTGCTGACCACATCGCCATTTATCATTACCGGAGGGATTACGATTAGGGTGAAGTTCATATCCTGTCCTAATTGGCGGAGGATGTCAATAGTGCCCTCCCGGTTTTGGCCTAAGGCAAAGTCAGGCCCGATTACCAATCCCTGCATTCTAAGGTATTTCTTCAGCAGACTGACGAATTGAAAGGCACTGAGCCGGGCTAGTTCTGGGGTGAAAGACAAGAAAATGATAGTGTCAACGCCCTCACTTTGGAGAAGGGCAGCTCTTTGGTCGAGGTCAGTCAGGAATGGCAGCTTAGTTTGCGGGAACAGCACCTGTTGAGGATGCTGGCGAAAGGTTACCACCCCACTGAGCAAATTCTGCTGTTTTGCCTGCTCTGTTAGCTGTGAGAGCAAGTATTTATGACCGAGGTGAACGCCGTCAAAAACCCCGATGGTAAGCAGGGTATCTTTTTCAGGCGATAAATGGGCTAACTCTTTCTCTATCTGCATAACTAATAGCTAGGAAACTAATCAATAGGGATTTTAATAAAATCCCGGCAATTTATCGTGGTTGAAGTAACCTAATACTATCACAAGCCAATTTAAGCGTCAATTACGGGGCGTGTCTGTGTTTGCGGGTGGTGGGGAACAGAAGACATATACTCATCGGTTGCTTAATTTTGTGCTATACTTAGTTGGTTAGAGCCAGCGTAGCTCAGTGGTAGAGCAGCGGTTTCGTAAACCGCTGGGCGTCGGTTCGACTCCGACCGCTGGCTGTATGTATTTCACTATCTATTGCCGACATTGTGCTGACATCTTGGCTCTGTGACAGCTCAGGCAACAGTATCTCATCCAAGCGTTCCATACCTCACTCGGAAAAAGACCGCTGCCGTGGTGTGGCTGGTCTATGTTTTGCCTATAAAATTGCCGGAGCTACTGCTATGTATTACCTGATTGAGTCCTTTGCCAGGCACTTAATCTCACAGATTGGGTAATATACCTAAAGGTTCGCTAATTTATGGCCAGGGTGGTTTGAACTCATTGCCGAGTTCCTTGTGAGCTTTACTGCGCAGCGTCTCCAAGTATGAGCTTAGCTGCTGTTTCTTCTTCTCAGACAACGAGGACATTATGCGGTGAATTGACGCTCTTTTTGTTGAGTGCTCATAGGCTTGTTGTCCTTTCTCTGTCAGCTCAACCCTCACCATGTTCTTTCTGGGTAAATCCTTGACCTTTTTAATCAGTCCTTCTGCTTCCATCCTGCTTATAAGCCCGGAAACGGAGTGGGGCTCTCTTAAGAGCCAACGTGATAGCTCGGCTGGAGTCGCTTCGTTGCCGAGGACTCGGATTGCAAATAGAGCACCCGCCTGTATACTGGAAATGCCGCCGGTATTTAGTTCCCTGGCTCTGGCTTTGAATATGGCGTCCCTTGTCCTGGTTAGAAGTGTCCAAAGTCTAAAATCCTGGTCCTTATCTAGAACTTCTGGCATTAATTCCTCCTGTTAAAATCAAATTTGGGATTAAAATTATCACTTACCCACATGCCTTGGGATGTATTCTTGAATAGGAAAGCGTGTGCTTGTAAGCGGTAAACGTGGTACTTAACCTTCAAGCGGGAAGGCGTGAGCTAGTAGGTATATTGTCCTGAGATTATACTCAGACTGACCAGTCGGTAAAACTATGTAAATCTTTCCAGCCATTTGTTTCTTCCTAAACTATTAAGAATCTTGACAACTGTGTTTAAATTAGAACAAATTCTTTAGCGAGTATCGTGGACGAAATTCGCTTATGCCACTTGAACAGCAAATAAAGTATAGCATATCTCCTTACGTGAATTTCTAGGAATTAGTTCATTGACTTGGATTAGGGATGATTAGGATATATGCCAAGCTAAATACAAATCTAATGCCTTGGGGCAGTTACCGCCAACCCCACATCTTTATACTAACTTAAATCGAACCCGATTGTCAAAAAATCACTTGGCATATTAAGGGAGAGAATTCGGGTTTGGGGTAGCGTTCCTTGTTGCTCTGGCAGTCCTTTGTTACTATAATAATGGATGAATAACTGTGTCTGGGTTATTCAAAATTAATTTTGAGGGGTCTGTCATATGGCTAGTCTATTGGAAAAGTGTAAGACCATCGGAGAACTGGTAGACTTTCAGGCTAAGAAGTACGGTGATAAGCCTTCTTTTATTGTCCCTGAGACAGGTCGAGTAGTTAATTACCAGCAACTGGGAGAAGGCATTAACCGGACAGTGGAGACCTTACGCCAGCAGGGAATAGGCAAGGGGGACAAGGTATCAATCATTATGCCTAACATCCCTGAGTATGCCTATGTTTTCTTTGGTGCTATGAAGATGGGAGCGGTGGCTAATCCCATCAATATTCACCTGCAAGTCCCCGAATTTCAGTATATCCTGGAACATGCCGATAGTAAAATAGTGGTCACCACGTCTGATTTAACGCCTCTTTTGCAGGAGGTATGGCAACTGTGGGGGAAAACGTTACCGGTTGCCATATTAAACGAGGGCGATGAAGACCTGCATCCCCAGCAAGCCCCGGTAAGTACCCCTGCACCTCCAGCAGAAGTTTCTCCCGATGATGAAGCCGAGCTTCTTTACACCACCGGGACTACCGGGCGACCCAAGGGGGTGCTCCTTACTCACAGCAACCTCCTGTATGAAGCCCAATTCATCATTGACGGGCATGGTCTTACTGAAAACGACAAGTGCTTATGTCTGCTACCCTTTTTCCATATTAATGCTGAGGTAGTCAACCTCGTCTCCGGTCTGCTTAGTGGTGGCACCATTATCTTGCCCCGCCGTTTCAGTGCCGGTGCTTTCTGGTCAACCCTGGCTAAATATCAGGCTACCTGGTTCAATGCGGTGCCTACCATTTACTCCATCCTCCTCAACAGACCAAAAGAGGAAGCAGAGAACCTTGACTTATCCCGGCTTAAGTTTGGGCGCTCCGCTTCTGCCCCCCTTCCCGTATCAGTGCTGAATACTTTCAGCGAGAGATTCAGTTTTGGGATTGTGGAAACCTACGGCATTTCGGAGACGGCGAGCCAGGTAACTACTAATCCTATGGAAACGAGTCAGCAAAAGCCGGGCTCGGCGGGTAAAGCCCAGGGCTGTAAGGTTAAGATTATCAACAAAGAAGGACAGGAGCTACCGCCGGGGCAGGAGGGGGAGATTATGGTTAAGGGCGAGAATGTTATGAAGGGCTATTACAAGAACCCGGAGGCTACTGCCGAAGCGATAACTCCTGACGGATGGTTTCACAGTGGCGACCTGGGGTATCTGGATGAGGACGGCTTTGTATTCATTACCGGGCGCATAAAAGAGCTTATCATCCGCGGCGGTGAGAACATCCAGCCCCGTGAGATAGACGAGGTTTTATATAGCAACCCCAAAATTCAGGATGCGGCTACAGTGGGTGTTCCTGACCCTCTTTATGGCGAGGAAGTTAAGTCCTTCGTGGTACTGAGGCCGGGGGAGAAATGCTCCGAGGAAGAGCTTCTGAAATACTGTAGCGAGCGTCTGGCTGCCTTCAAGTGTCCCAAGAATATAGCCTTTATAGAGGAAATGCCCAAGTCACCCGGTGGTAAGATTATCCGCCGCAAACTGGTGGAAAAAGGCTAAATACGCTTTTTCTTATTGCGGATAAGTTTTAAAGGGAGGCTAGTTTTAGCCTCCCTTTTCAATCTTAACAGCGCAGACCTTGAATTCGGGAATCTTGGCTATGGGGTCGAGGGCGGGGTTGGTGAGCACATTAGCTGCCGCTTCAGCATAGTGGAAGGGTATAAAGACTATTCCCGGCTTAATCCGGTCGGTAACCAGCGATTTGACCTGTATTTCTCCCCTTCGTGAGCTCACTTTAACCGGCTCCTTATCTTTTATCCCCAGCTTTTTGGCATCCTCGGGGTTAATCTCGATGAATGATTCGGGAAACTCACTCTCCAGCGCTGGTGACCTCCGGGTCATGCTGCCGGTATGCCATTGAGCGATAACTCTGCCCGTAGTGAGAAGATAGGGATAATCTTTGTCAGGAACTTCGGCTGGCTCCTTGTAAACTATGGGGTGGAATTTGCCCTTACCCCGGGTGAATTGCTGCTGGTGCAGGATAGTGGTACCGGGATGACCTTCACTGGGGCAGGGCCACTGCAAACCGTCAGGTTGTTCCAGCGCTTTATAGCTCATGCCGTGGCACAGAGGTGTTACCTGGCACGCTTCGGCGAAAATCTCTTCGGCTGAGGTGAACGGGAAGAATTCAGATGCCCCCATTAGCCTGGCGAGCTGGCATATAATTTCCCAATCTGCCTTGGCTTCACCCGGCGGTTCCACCGCTTTCCTTACCATCTGCACCCGCCTATCGGTATTGGTAAAGGTTCCGTCCTGCTCTGCCCAGCAGGCAGCAGGCAGAACAACATCAGCCAGGGCAGTGACCTCGGTGGGGAAGATGTCCTGGACTACAAGAAAATCAAGGTTCTCCAGTGCCTGCCTGACATGGTTAATATCGGGGTCGGATAGCATTGGGTTTTCCCCGATGATATACATCGCCTTAAGCTCGCCGGCTGCGGCTGCGTTTATCATCTCGACCACAGTCAAGCCGACCCTTGCCGGTAGCTCAGCCACACCCCAGGCTTTAGCCATTTTAGCCCTCAGTTCATCGTTGGTTACCGCCTGGTAACCGGAAAATACATTGGGAAGACTCCCCATATCACAGGCACCCTGTACATTATTCTGTCCCCGGAGCGGATTAACACCAGTGCCGGGTTTGCCGATGTTGCCGGTGAGCATTGCCAGATTAGCCGTTGACATGACATTATCCGTGCCCGTGGTATGCTGGGTTATGCCCATAGAATAGATAAGAGAAGCTCGCTCAGCCTGAGCGTAAATTTTGGCAGCCTGCTCAATATCTTCCGCTGGTACCTGAGTGATATCGGCTACCTCAGCCAGAGAAACTTTCTCCAGAGTTTTAAGCAGTTCGTCAAAACCCTCTGTCCTCTCCTTGATAAACTCTTTATCCTCGAGCCCCTGGTCAATGATTACCTTCATCATACCATTCAGCAGGGCGACATCGGTTCCCGATTTCATGGGCAGGTAAATATCGGCGATTTCGCAAAGCTGTATCTTTCTGGGGTCAGCCACTATTATCTTGGCTCCCTTTTCCTTGGCTGCCCAGATTCTGGTGGCAATCAACGGGTGCTGACTGGAGGTATTCGACCCGATGATGAAAATGCAGTTGGCTTCCTCAATATCAGGTATAGAGTTGGTCATGGCACCACTACCAAAAGCCTGAGCCAGACCGGCCACAGTAGAAGCGTGGCACAGACGGGCGCAGTGGTCAATATTGTTGGTGCCCAGAACTACCCGGGTAAATTTCTGAGCCACGTAGTTTTCCTCGTTGGTGCTCTTTGCACTGGAAAGAACAGCCAGTGAATCGGGTCCCGCCTGGTCTTTAATCTGCTTAAGCCTGTTTGCCACAAGTTGCAGAGCCTCGTCCCAGGTTGCTTCTTTAAAACCCTTCTTCTCCTTTATCAGCGGCTTCTGAAGGCGGTCGGAATGATGAATGAATTGATGGGCATTCCAACCTTTAATACACAGCTCACCTTGACTTATTGGGTGTCGTGCCCAGGGTTGCACCCCAATTACAGTTTCATCTCTGACTATTAATAGCATCCCACACCCAGCCCCACAGTAGGGACAGGTGGTTGGTACGAACTTAATCAATAGTTACACCTCCCAAGGTTAATTCTTCATCAGTGATTGTATCCAAAGGAGGAGGAACGTTTACATCAAATCCGGATTCATAACGGAAGATTGAACTCAGTTCCTTGTAAAGCTGATGATATAGCTTGGAGATGGGGATACCGGCCGGGCAGGCAGCTTCGCACTGCCCGCAGTTTACACAACCGGGTGCCACATGAATAAGCCTGGTAAGGTGAAATACCTTTTCCGGAGGAAGCTGTGCCCCTTTGACCAGCATATGCTCCGGTTCCAGAGTGCAATCCTTACAATAGCAGATAGGACAGGCATCCCGGCAACCGTAACATTTAATGCACTTGTCAAACTGAGATAACCAGTAGTTTAGCCTCTCCTCGGGCTCCATTTTGGTTAACTCGCCAAAGTCCCGTTCCTGATATTTGCTGGCTCGTTCCTTCACGGCGGTCAAATCATCGGTAGCTCCCTCTGACTCAGCTATGTTGGCGGCGGCTAAGATTTGCTTCCCCTTCTCAGTAAAGGCTTTGACACTGTTGTTATCAATACTGACACTCACATCAGCCATAGTCGGGATGGGATATTCACAGCGCAGACAGTTAGGGCGAAGCATCTTCTCCTCCCATTTCTGCTCCTTCCCATCCACCTCAATTCGGTCGAAGAAGATGTGGAGCGCACCGCTTACATCTTCGTTGATGTTAGCTACACCGTAGCACTCTCTGCCTATCATATAGATGTTATCCAGGTTAATCTGGTGTCTCTTAGCCAGTTCAATGATAGCCCGGGCATCACAGGAGCGCACCACCACCCCTATCTTTTTGTGCTGGTCGCCATACTTATGTAGCAGCTTGGCTAGACTGCACGGATTATATGAGGCGGTGGTTATCCGCTGAGCCTCGTCCTCACTGGTGATGAAGGCGGGTATAATATCCCGACCATCCAAACCGGTGACAAAGGCTAATACCTCGTCTACCAGCCCTGCTTTTAATATAGCGGCAGCAATGGATTGAACTAAGCCTCCTCCGTAAACTTTTTCTTTCATTTAGTAACCCTCAATGGATTGGGCCCGAGTCCCTTTATGGTTTTGGTGAACTCATCTACCGTGTCGGCGAATCTTTTCCCCTCAGAAGCAGACACCCATTCCAAGCGGACCCGTTCCGGTTCCAGCCCGATATTCTTGAGCAAGTGCTTTACCGCGGTGACCCGCCGTCGGGTATAGTAGTTCCCCTTCATATAATGGCATTCTCCGGGATGACAGCCTAATACCAGCACGCCGTCAATCCCGCTGGTTAAAGCTTTCAATATGAAGATAGGGTTAACTCTAGCCGAACACATTGTTCTTATCACCCGAACGTTGGGAGCATACTGAATTCTGCTTACTCCTGCCAGGTCGGCTCCGGCATAGCTACACCAGTTGCACAGGAAGCCGAGTATTTTAGGTTCAAATCCAGCTTTTGTTTCTCTTTCAGCTCTCATCATTTTTAGACCAAAGCCTCTATCTCAGCAAGAATATGCTCATTAGCCAGGTTTTTGATATAACAGGCTCCCGAGGGGCAGGCGGCAGCACAGTTGCCACAGCCCTTGCACAGTAGTGCTTGAATCTCAGCTACCCGGTCCTCTTTGTTAAAGACTATGGCATTATAGGGGCAGACACCAATGCATAGCTGGCATCCGGAACAGGCCTCTTTATCTATAGAGGCAATTGACCCCTCGCCATAGATAACATCCTTGGTGAGTATAGTGGCTGCCCGGGAGGCAGCTGCCTGGGCTTGCGCAATGCATTCATCGATGAACTTGGGGTTGTGTGCCAGACCACACATAAAGATACCATCGCTGGCAAAGTCCACCGGGCGAAGCTTCATATGGGCTTCCATAAAGAAGCCGTCTTCATTCAAGGGCAGTTTAAATAGCTGGGACAGTTCCTTGTTACTGGCTGTGGGAATGGTAGCTACTGCCAAAGCTAGCATGTCAGCATCTATTATAACTCGTTGTGCCAGCATGGGGTCAACCACACTGACTCGGAGAATATTCTGGTCTCCCTCCTGGGCTACCTCCACCCGGGGTTTGGTATCCAGGTCATAGCGGATAAATTTTATTTCCTTCTCAGCGGCTAGTTTATAGTAGTCTTCCTTAAAGCCGAAGGTCCTCATATCCCGATAAAGCACATATATCTCCATATTCGGGTTTATCTCTTTTAGCTTCAAGGCGTCCTTTATCGCCTGGCTGCAGCAGACTCTGCTGCAATAGGGTCTCTCCTTTTCCCGTGAACCAACACATAGAATCATTACCAGGCTATTACACTGGCCAAGCTTCTTACTATCCCTGGCTATCTCTGCTTCTAATTCCAGCAGGGTCAATACCCTGGTGTCTTCTCCATAAAGATATTCGGCAGGCTTGAGTTCCTCAGCCCCGGTGGCAACAATGATTACCCCGTGGGCTATTTCCCTGGTTACTTTCCTGGGTCCGACGGCTATTTTGGTGGTGAAGTTGCCCACAAAACCAGAGGTTTCGGTGATAGTGGTGTTGGTGTGTACATGGATTAAAGGATTTCGGTAGACCCTTCTGATAAGCTCCTGAAGATAAGCCTGAACATCTCCACCCTCCAGGGTATGGTGAATTCTCCTGGCTAGTCCACCAAGGACTTCATTGCGTTCCACTAAATGAGTTTCAAAACCCTGCTCAGCCAGGCTTGAAGCACTTGCCATCCCGGAGATACCGCCGCCAATAACCAGAGCAGAACGATTGACCGTCATGGCAAGTCGTTCCAGCGGCTTAAGCAATTTTGCCTTGGCTACTGCCATCTTTACCAGCTCTTGCGCCTTTTTGGTGGCTACTGTTCTATCTTTGGGGTGTACCCATGAGCACTGCTCCCGGATGTTGGCAAACTCAAACAGGTAGCGATTTAGTCCGGCTTCCCTGATGGTCTCTTGGAAAACGGGTTCGTGTGTCCTCGGGGTGCAGGCAGCAACCACAACCCTGTTTAGCTCCTTTTCCTTGACAACCTCCCGTATATGATTGGTGGAGTCAATGGAGCAGGCAAAAATACTCTCCTCAGTATGAACGACACCCTCCAGGCGTTCGGTGTATTGAGCCAACTTGGGCACATCCACTGCTCTGGCAATGTTGGTACCACAGCGGCAGATAAAAACACCTATGCGGAGCGGTTCTCCGGAGACATCTCGCTCCGATGGATACTTTTTCTCTTCAACCAGTGTCCCCCGCTGCTGGTAAAGAAGCTGTGAAGATAGTGCTGCCGCACCGCTAGCCATAGTTACCGAGTCGGGGATATCCATAGGGGCGTGGAATACCCCGCAAACATAGACTCCCTTTTGAGATGTCTCAACGGGCAAGAAGGGACAACTATCACAAAATCCGTGCGGATTTAGCTCTACTGACAGTTTATTTGCCAGCTCTTTCACTCCCGGAGACGGGGCTAATCCCACCGATAGTACCACCAGGTCAAACTCCTCCTCCTTGGTTTCGGTGCCATTGAGTCGATACCTGATTACTACATTCTTTGTCTCAGGAAGCTCTTTAACAACGGACACCTTGCTCCATATATAGCGAACTCCCGGGGTATTTTTTGCCCGTTCATAATATTGCTCGAACCCCTTACCGTAGGCACGAACATCATTATGAAATACGGCAGCCTCAAGCTCACTATCATGGTCTTTAGACAGAATCACCTGCTTGGTGGCGTACATACAGCATACCGCCGAACAATACGTGTTACCTGCAGCAACATCACGAGAACCAACGCACTGAATCCAGGCTATCCTCTTCGGATGCTTCCCATCCGAGGGGCGCTGTATCTCTCCTCGGTAGGGACCGGAGGCGCTCATTATTCGCTCAAATTCCAGGCTGGTGACCACATTGCTAAATTTTTTGTAACCATATTCGCTCTGTAGCTGGGGATTGAAGGTTTCATAGCCCAGCGCCAGAATTATACTGCCCACCGCAACTTCTAATTTTTGTTCTTTCTGATAAAGGTCTATGGCATTGAGCAGGCAAGTTGGAGCGCAAATCTTGCATTCCCTTTTGCGTAAAAAGAGACAGTGTTCCGGGTCTACTACTGCCACAGCAGGAACTGCCTGAGGAAACGGGATATAAATACATTTGGCAGAATTTAACCCCTTATTATACTCGTCGGGGATTTTAATGGGACAATATTCAGTGCAGGTGGGGCAGCCAAGACACTTTTCTTCATCGACATACCGCGGTTTCTTCAGCAAAGTTACCTTGAAATTCCCTGCCTCACCATCTACCCTATCAACTTTAGCATAGGTTATAATTGATATGTTTGGATTCCTGGCGCATTCAATGAATTTGGGCGACAGGATGCACATAGAGCAGTCGTTGGTGGGGAAGGTTTTATCCAGTTGCGCCATCTTGCCACCGATGGCTGGTGCCTCGTCTACCAGATAAACCTTGAAGCCGGAATTAGCTAAGTCTAAAGCAGCTTGTATTCCACTGACCCCAGCCCCAACCACCATAACCGCTCCCACCTTGCCATCAGTAGAAACCAGGCTTTGAATCTCCTTCTCTTCCGTGATGTTGATATACCTCCGTACCTAATTTAATTTTTAAAGGTTTTAGATTACCGACTGAACAATCTCTGAGACATCCTTAACGTCAATAACATCGCTCTTATCCATAGTCAACACGCTGTCCTTAAAGTTGAGAATACAATAAGGGCAGGCGGTAGCCAGTATATCTGCTCCTAGCTCAATTGCCTGCTCCACCAAAATATCAGAGAAACGCTCACCCTTTTTGGTTTCCATAAAGATTCTCCCTCCTCCCCCACCACAACAAAGGCTGTTTTCGTGAGAATCAATCTCGTCCATTAGCTCCAGTCCTGGGATGTTTCTTAGAATCTCTCGTGGCTCATCGTATATGTTATTGTGGCGTCCGAGGTAACAGGGGTCGTGGTAAACCACTCGTTTTTTCAATTCCTTGGTGAACTCTAGTTTTCCTTCCTCAAGAAGCCGGGCTAAATACTGGGTAAAGTGCATTACCTCAAAATTACCCCCCAGCTCAGGGTATTCATTCTTGAATGTCTCGTAGCAGTGGGGGGAGGTAACGATAATTTTCCTCACTCCGTTTTCAACAAAGGTAACAATATTGCTTCTGGCAAGGCGCTGGAAAAGATTCTCGTTGCCTGCTTTGCGAATGCTTTCACCGCAGCAGTTTTCCTTGGTCCCCAAGATGCCAAAATCGGTTCCAGTCTGTTGCAGGACACTGGCTGTAGCTTGGGCTACACTGCTGACCATGGGGTCGTAGGCGGGGGTGCAGCAGGGGAAATACAAAAACTCAGTGCCCTGGGTGAAATCTTTTAAATTGAGGTCTTTAGCCCAATCCGTTCGTTTCTCCCGTGCTTCCTGCCAGGGATTACCGACGCTGCCCAGGCTGGCGGCTACACTTCGCAGGCTGGCTGGAGTTGTACCCCACTCCGCCACTATCTTGCGCACCGACTTCATAATGTCTGCTATCTCGACTCCTCGGGGACAGCGCCTGACGCAAGCTTCGCAGGTGGTGCACAGCCACCACTCCTCACTTTCAAAGTCAGCCAGACCAAATTGTGCCTGGCGGAGCATCTTAGGGATGATGAAATTTCTGACTGTATTCCAGGGACAGGTGGCAGCACAAAGACCACACTGAAAACATAATTTAAAAGTCTCGCCCCCCGCCTCCTTGATAGCATCGGCACCCTCTTTAAATATCGTCACTGATTCCATAACGTTACTCATTACCTAATCTTCTATTAAAGTCAAAGCACCGCTGACACACACCTTGACGCACTGGGGGTCTGGTGGGTCTCCGCAAAAGTCGCACTTTAAAGGGATATCAGCATCAGGTTCCTTGAAAACAGGCTTCACCGGGCAGGATGCCCGACATAATACACATTCGTCAATTTCTATGCCTTCAATTATGACATTACCCTTGGAATTGCATTCGGCATCGGTATAGGGTCCCGCTATTACTGGGAAGAAAGCATCCCCCTCCCTGAATACCCTTATTCGTGACCTTTTGGGATTAGTGGCATTTTCAATATGCTGTAAGGAGCAAACCAGCTCGCAAAGCTGACACCCTCCGCACTTATCATGGTCTATTTTTATCCTTGCCATTGTATCCTCTCCTCTTCAACTCGCCTAACGGGTTACCTTCTCCAGAGCCGGAATACCGCATATCATCCCCTCTTCGGTTAGCCCCAGCTGGTCTAACTTCTCCGGAGTTGGGACGCCATTTTTATCCCATCCCCTAAGCTGGTAATATTCAGGCAACAAAACATCAAGTCTGGGAAGCTTCCCTTCAGCATCATCCTTGAGTAAGGGTACCTCAAGTATCCTCTTAGGCAAGGTATCGTCGGCCTTGGTAAATCCTGCTCTCAGGTTGAATAGGCGTTCCAGATTATAGGCGCGCTCTCCAGCCAGTTCCAGATTCTCCTCGTTATAGTCAACGCCAGTAGCTGCTGCCAGCAGGAGTGGCATCATCTTCTCTTTCCATAGCCCGTAGAAACGACCGTAAATATACCAGCAACAGCCACAAGAACTGAGTGCGGCAACATGGTCCTGACTACCCTTGACCTCAACTGCCTGACCTTCCACATCAAACCGACTCTTAGCCCAAAAGGCTATAGACTTGCAATGGCAGGCTCCCCGGTTGCTGGTAGCATAAGCCAACCCATAATGGAGATTACCTTGAGGGTGCCAGCCAGCAAACCCCTGTTTCTTCACCCCCATGAAAAGCTCCGGATGTCCATACTTCTCTGCTAACCGGTAGCCTCCTTCAGCTAGCGTATCTCCAAAATCCTGGCGAAAAGCTATTTTTTCCACAAGCTCAACCAAAGCCTTGTCATTGCCGAAATTTAGCTTGTAGCCGGCATCCTTTTCCGGCAAAAATCCTTTTTCATAAAGCTCCATAGCGCAGCCAATAGTAATTCCTGCATCCATAGTATCTATTCCCAGCTCATTACATAAGTAATTAGCTTTCAGTATAGCAGCAAAATTACTGACACCACAGTTAGCTCCCAGCAGACCAACGGTCTCCCATTCTGGGCCGCCTCCCTCGCTCTTAAAATCAGGGTCAGTAACTCGGCCTATTTTGCGCTCTTGTAAGGGGCAGGAAAAACAGGAGTGGTCCTTAGTCCAGAATTCACGTCTTATGAGCTTCTCGCCATCCATCATTGGCTCGAAGGAGCCTTCTTGGAAATTACGGTGAGCTATCATGCCTGTCCTCTGGGCAAGGGATATTGAACTGCAGGTACCATAAGTAGTCCTCGAATCATAAAGCTTTTGTAGGTCGGGCGACTCTCGTATCGCAGTAATATAAGATAAATTTAACTTCTTAAAGGTTTCACCATCAGCAAGAGTAACCCCTCTTGTTCCTCTAACCGCTACCGCTTTCAGATTCTTAGACCCCATCACTGCCCCTACCCCGGAACGGGCAGCAGCATGGTCCAGGTGCATAATACTAGCAAACCTCACCAGATTCTCCCCGGCAGGGCCAATACTGGCTAGGTGAATCTCTCTACCCGTCCACTTATCACCCGCCTCTGACTTAATGATGCTCTCAGCATCAGGAATGCTCTTGCCCCATAAATGCTGCGCCGATTTAATCTCCACCTCATCATCCTGAATCAATAAATAAACGGGATTGGGTGATTTACCCTCAAGGATGATGAGGTCATAACCAGCATATTTCAGCGCAGAGCCGAAATAACCGCCACCACTGCTATCAGTAATGGCGCCGGTCAGTGGTGATTTGGTTACCACTTCAAATCTACCGCTAGCTAAGGCACCACTTCCACATAATGGACCGGTGGAGAAGAGCAATTTATTCTCGGGACTAAGGGGGTCAATCTTGGGGTCAACCTCATCAAAGAGAAACTTGGCGGCTAGACCTCGCCCGCCGAGAAACTTTGCAGCTAATTCCGGGTCTAAATCCTCAACGGAATACTCGCCTCGGGTTAAATCAACCCTCAGAATCCTGCCCGTCCAACCATCCATTTAACATTAACCTCCTGTGTTAACATTGCCTGATGTAAGGGGCTAATTAATTAAATAAAAGTAATAATAACTATTACTTTTATTTTAGACAACATACCTGTTTTAGTCAAGGCGGTTCACGTTGAAGGATTTTATGTTTGCAGTTTTGCAGCAACACTCACACCAGATTGACTTTTCAATGTATCACCACTTTAGAAGATTGTCAAGATTGAGAGTGAAGGCCGAACCAGTGTGCATTGACGAAAAGCCGGAGTATGACCTTTTGCAAGAAATACCGCGACTTTAGTTGGCTTTCTGGAAGGAGTAACCGACTCCTGGTTCGGTGAGAATGTACCTGGGTAGTGCCGGGGCTGGTTCTAACTTCTGGCGTAGATGTGAAATGTAAATACGCACATAATCCAGGTCATCAGTATATTCCCAGCCCCACACTTTTTCCAGTATCTGCTTGTGGGTGAGGATGTAGCCGGCATTTTCCACGAGGAGAGCCAATAGGCGGAATTCTCTAGGTGTCAACTTCAGTTGCTTCCCATTCACTATAACCTTCCGCTCGTTAACATTCACAATGAGGAAGCCATCACTATAGGTTATTTCCTTTTTTGCATCCAGTGTAGAGGGCAACTCAGCACGGCGCAATGTCGCCCGCACTCTTGCCACCAGCTCTCTATTCCCTACCGGCTTGAGGAGGTAGTCATCAGCTCCATAATCAAGCCCGTGGACTATATCTTCCTCAGCCGTTCGTTTACCGGTGAGCATGATGACGGGTATATCAGCAATATCACGGATGCGGTTTAAGGTCTGCCAGCCGTCCATCTTAGGCATGACTACATCCAGAAGCACCAAATCTGGCTTGTGGTTAAACAAAAGCCGTAAGGCTTCTTGCCCACTGCCAGCCTGGAGCGCCTCATATCCTTTTTGGGTAAGAACTTGGTCAACTAGGTTAACAAAGGCAGGCTCATCATCAACTATAAGAATCTTTTTCTTCATGTCCATTGGTGCCAATGTTATTATTTTGCTGTTGCCGTAACATTTCGGCGATTACTCTGGGTAGTTGGCGGGTATCAATGGGCTTGGGCAAGTAGACATTACACCCGGAATCAATAGCCTTCTCTTCGTCCCCTTTCATAGCATAAGCGGTAATGGCAATAATGGGGGTATGGCTGAATAGCGGGGTATTTCTGAGCCTCCGGGTTACCTCAAGCCCGCTTACTTTGGGAAGCTGTATGTCCATTATGATAAGGTCGGGTCGTTCTCTCGTCGCCGTATCCAGTGCCTCTTGTCCGTCAGTCGCTGTGAGTAGAGTGTAGCCCTTAGACCCGAGAACCATCTCAATCAACCTCATATTTCTTGAGTTATCTTCCACGATTAGTATTTTCTCGTTCACTGTCTGTTTCTCTCCGGGATATGGCTAACCGCTTGTTGCCAGTGGCAGGGTAAAGGTAAAGCGGCTCCCCTTCCCGTATTCACTCTCTACCCAGATTCGCCCGCCGTGTTTTTCTACGATTTGTTTGGCGATGGTCAATCCTAAACCGGTCCCGCTTCTCTCTCTGCTTATGGGGTTGTCCAGCTGGCAAAATGGCTCGAATATTCTTTTTTGCTCTTCCTGTTTCATGCCAATGCCGTTGTCAATCACACTAACCTGGCACCAGCTATCCTTCCTGATAGCTTCTATTTTTAGCTTACCTCCATCGGGTGTAAACTTAACCGAATTGCTGAGAAGGTTGAGGAGCACCTGTCTTATTTTGGTCTTATCGGCATGAATCGGAGGGAGTCCTTTTTCTATCTCAATATCAAGACTCTGTTTCCTCGGCACAAGTATAGGCGTTATAGTTCTGGTTAGCGATTCTATGAGTTTGTCTAGAGCAAAGGTTTTCTGTTTGAGTTCTAGCTCCCCCGCTTCTACTTTAGACAGGTCAAGGACATCGTTGATTAAGCTCAGCAGTTGCTCACTGCTGGCCGAGATGTCGTCAAGGCATTGCTTTTGCTTCTGGTTAATCTTCCCCGGTATCTTGTCCAGTAGCAATTCAGAGAAACCGATGACAGTATTAAGCGGTGTTCGCAGCTCGTGGGACATATTGGTTAGAAATTCTGACTTCGCCTGAGTTACCTTCTTTAACTCTTCATTGGTTTCAAAAAGTAGCTTGTTAGATTGTTGCAAGTCATCCACCAGCCTTCTATTCTCCAGTGAAAGCTTTTGTTGCCTTAAAGCGTTGGCGATGGTGGTCTTTATCTCATCTGGATTGACAGGCTTGACAAAATAGGCATAGGCTCCATCATTAACGGCATTCACCGCTGTTTCAATGCTGGCGTATCCGGTCATCACAATTACTGCTACCTCAGGGTTTATTTCCTTGGCTAGTTCCAGTATCTCCAATCCGCCGATATCGGGTAGCCTGATATCAGTGACAATGACATTAAAGGGACAACTCCTTATCATCTGCAGAGCTTCGATACCCTTCTCCAGCCCGGTAACCTCATATCCGGCGTCTTCCAGTATGGCACTCAAGGTTGCCAGAGTGCCGGCTTCATCTTCCACTACCAGAATGCTGTATGTTTCTGACATTAATTTTTCCTTTTAGATATCTTCTCTACCAGCTCTATCACCTTTTCTATGGCGAAGGGCTTATGTATGCAGGTATAAACACCCTCGCTCACCGCCTTTTCAACTAAATCATCCTCAGTGTAGCCGGTCATCATAATCACTGTTGTCCTGGGGTCAATTTCCTTAATCTGTTCATGGACTTCTATACCGTTCATACTGGGCAGTTTTGCATTCAGAAAGATAATGTCATAATGCTGGCTCTTTACCATCGCTATCGCCTCAGCCCCATCCGTGGCAGTAGCCACCCGGTATCCCTTATCCTCCAGTGTCGCCCTGAGGGTTTCTCTATCACTGAACTGGTCGTCAACTACCAGTATTAGGGTTTTCTCGTGAAGTAGTTCTTCAATAATAACTACGATTCTATCAATATCGAATGGTTTGTGGACGATAGTATAGGCACCTTCCTCAAGAGCTTCCTTGACCAGGTCCTCTACTGAATAAGCGGTCATCATAATTACCACTGCCCTGGGGTCTATCTTCTTAACTTCTCTGAAGGTTTGGACACCGTCTATCCCTGGCATCTTTATATCCATAAATATGGCATCAAAATGGGTCTTTTTTGCCGCTTTAATTGCCTGGTAGCCGTTTTCTGCAGTAACTACATTGTATCCTTTGTCTTCCAGTATTCCACCCAGGGTCAGGCGTATGCTCCGAAGGTCATCAACCACCAGAATATTAGTTTTCCCCATTATTTACCTCCAATATTGCTCTTCTATTCTCTTGTTAGTAGCAGCTTTATGGTAAAGGTAGTGCCTTCTCCTACCTTACTGTTTACCGTGATATGTCCCTCATGTCTTTCAATAATTGTTCTGCACACCGCTAGCCCTAATCCAATGCCTTTAGCTCTGGTGGTAAACAGGGGGTCAAAGATTTTACCTATGACTTCTTGGGGTATCCCGCAACCGGTATCAGCAATCTCTACCTCTAAGCATTTATCCTTCTCCCTGGCACCTATTTTTAGCTTGCCTCCTTCAGGCATAGCCTGCACGGCATTGGTAATTATGTTTACCAATACCTGCTGAATCTGACCGGTGTCTATGTTAACTTCAGGTAGGTCTTCATCAAACTTTTTGATTACCTCTATATTCTCCGTGATAGGTGTGTGAGCCAGGGCATCCTCAATTACCCTCTCTATCTTAGCTGGAGAGGCTGAGGGCTTCCCTACTTGTGAGAATCCCAGAAGGTCGTTGATGATTTTATTGGACGAGTTTATTTCGTCGTCCATAATGTCAAGGAATTCCGTAACCCGCGGCTCTTTCTGTGCCAGTTCGCTATTCACCACCTTGCCTCTTATGTAGTAAACAGCATTTTTGATGGCTCCCAGTGGGTTTCTGAGTTCGTGTCCTACTCCTCCTGCCAGTTGTCCTATGGCTGCCAGCTTCTCGGAACGAATCAGTTGCTCCTGTGTCGCTCTCAGTTCCTCGTTAGTTGTCTGTAGCTCTTCATTAGTAGCTCTAAGCTCCTCCTCGGTAGTCTTGAGTTCCTCATTGCTGGCTCTAAGCTCCTCCTCAGTAGCCCTGAGTTCCTCATTGCTTACCCTGAGCTCCTCATCGCTGGCTTGAAGCTTTTCATAAGCGGTTTGGAGTTCAGACGCATAGCGGTGGGTGCGTTGGAGAGCCTGGTTTAGCCGACTGGCAGCAAACCAGCTCAGGAAGGCAACCAGATAGAAAAATATTATGCGAAGACTAATTGTCACAGATAGAAGCATGGTATCTTTTTCTGCTATCTCCACTATCTGGGGGAATACTCCAGATTGCTCAACCGGTATCATTATCAGATAAAACAGAGTTGCTAGGGTAGCAATACGGAAACTGGCATTTAGTCTAATTACCATGCCAGCAGTGATAATGGGGAAAATGTAGATAATAGGTAACGGACCAGCGAACCCCCAAAATAGAGTAACAATTATGGCAGTGTATAATGTAAAGCCAATGGAGATGAAATATCCAGCAGTTTTGACCTTGCCAGATTTGCCCAACCAGTAGGATATCAAACTGATAAACATAGCTGACACAGCTACCAAGGTAAAAGAAACAACTTGAAACTCAGGATTGAGTAGCCAGAGGATTATTATTATGACCTGGGCTGTTGCCTGTGCCGTGAGTGCACCCAGTGAAAGAGCTTTGATTGCCCCTGCCTTGCGGACTGATTCCTCCTCAGTTAAGACCAGTTGTTGTGCCATCTTACCACCCTCCTACACCATATTTTTAGTTAACTTCACTTCTTTCTGTATATCTTTGCCTTGCTATCAAGGCACTCCAATTTCCCATTGAGATTATTTGTCAGCGTTTCTGCCTCCCCCAGAATCAAGTAGCCCGGTGTAGCCAAGGAATCATAGAGCATGCTTAATACCTTTTCCTGGAGTTGTTCCTGCAGGTATATCAGAATATTACAGCAAAATATGCAGTCCACATCCGCAAATGGTTGTCGTCTATCTGAGGTCAGGTCAAAATAGGAGAAGCGGAGCATCTGCCTGATGCCATTTTTTACCAAGTAGCCTCTGCTATGGTGGGTGAAATAGTTTTCAGTGGTGGGACCGAGGATGCCCTCAACTTCTTTGGGGGGGTATATACCTATCTCTGCGGTGTTCAAAGCCTGTTGGCTGATATCGGTGGCATAGACTGAAATATTAAAGTCCTGCCGCTGCTTTCCCAGAAATTCAGCAAGCATTATGGCTATAGAGTACGGTTCTTCGCCTCGGGCACAGGCACTGCTCCAGAATCTCAGTTCCCGTTCCCCTCGACTCTGTTTGTGTAACATCAGCTCGGGTAATACCAGCCTGACTACCTGCTGGAAGACATGTGGACTTCTAAAGAATTCGCTTACCTTTATGGTGAGGTCATCAGCAAGTTTTTGATACTCTTCAGGGTGAGTATCAAGGAATCGCAGGTAGTCCAGGTATGTCTTTGCTCCCGTGGCGTGAAGTCTCCTTTCCAGACGGCGTATCACCGTCCCCCGCTTATAGTACCGGAAGTTATATCCAGCCTCTCGGTATACCTTCTCCAGAAGTAAATCGAGAATGGTAGTGTCGTAACTAGCGACGGTATTTACCATAGCAGGCTCCGCCTTATAAATCATCCCGATGCCAACGATATAAAAATAGATATATACGCCAACTGGCATCCATATTATATAGCGGAAAAGGACATTTGGCAAGTATTGTGACAAATGTTTATTTTAATGAAGCTTTCTTTGTTAAGGGAGGCATTCAGCGAGGTGGGGCAGAGTATCGCAAAACTAAACTTCTGGTAGGTACTGAAAAGGAGATAAGATTTAGAGGAAGGGTTAATTGCATTTGTACTGGTTGCCAGCTTCCGGTTCCCGATACGGGCTCCAGTGGCCCCATTTCCTCCCCCTTATTTTGGTATAGAATCCTACCGTTTTTGTCTAATAGTGATACATAAACAGTGTGGATGCCACCGCCATAGCCTTCCATTGAGGGGTGGACGACTACATTTTCCTTTGTTTTTGGCGGTACGGTTACGTCAATGTCAAACAATTTACTATTCTCGTCAACCGTTATTTCCAGTTGCGCCACCGTAATATCAGAATCGCCAAAGTTGTGAATTTCTATTGCCGTATCCTCTAGGGTGTAAGTGGTATTGGGCAGTTTTTTATGCCAATGGAGGTTACCACCACTTATCCGGATAGATGGCGCTGAAACTCCAATGCTGTAGGTGAATTCAGGTTCCTGTGGTGTTGCTGGTTCGCCGGTTATTATTTCAAGGGCAGCACACCCCGGTAACGAAACCAAAACAAACAGCAATAATATGAATAGGCTTTTATTTAAGGAGAAAGACATATTGGCTACCTCTCACCTGGCTGGGAATAGAATCGGTTACCATTCTTCTCTGGAGACTTTTAGTAGCTTGCCATTGCCGTTAAAGCCATGGGCGAATATTGTGTCCTCAGGAGCATCTTTTAAGATGTTGTCCTTTACCTCCTCGTATTGCCCCTGATATTTGGGGACTTGTTTTCCCCTTCTATCAAATACCATAACCGTGTTATTTTGGAGTCGGATAGCAGTTTTAATCATTTCTATACTCCCTTCATTGTTAGCGTTATGCTAATACTAAAACTGCGGGGTTAATTGCTCATAAAATTGGTGTTTAATTTTTGTTAAAAACTTACGACAAAGAACATGGGTTTCCCTTAATTGTCAACAACTCTGTTGACGATGTGATGGCTAATTAGCTATAATGCACTGCTTTCATAGCTAGGTTGCAAAATTACATAATGCGAGGAGGTACCAGGATGCAAATTCAGGGAGAAAATCGTCGGTTGGTTAAATTCATCTGGGCAGCAGCTATCTTCTTTGCCTGGGGTCTGATTCAGGGGGCTATTCAGACACAAGAGCCAGTGCGCCTGTTTCTGGGGCAAGGTCCGGCAGCCATGATAGGCTCAGCTCATGTTCATATAGCTCTTATGGGATGGTTGTCTCTGGCGTTGATGGCAGCCGTTTATTACCTGGTGCCCATTTTCAGTGGCAAGGCTATTGTTTGGCAACGGCTCATTGACTGGATATTCTGGGTTTTTGTTGTTTGTACGGCAGTTGGCGGTGTCCTGATGATAATCGGCGGCATTGTTGGTGGTAGTGCCTTTGCCGCCGGGGTGGCGGGCGCAGCGCTTGGTAGTATCATAGTCCCGTATGTAATGCCAGGCGGTTTGCTGTGCACCATTGCTGCCATTGCCGGGCTGATGTTCGTGGTGCAGGTATTAGTCTCGCTGACCCGTGGTTCTAAGGTAGCTGGTTAAGCAAAGGGCTGACACCGGTTATCTATTTCGGCTGACAATGTAGTCGGCTAATTCGGTTAATGTCTGACGGAGGGGGTTGTCGGGCAGTCGGTTGAGGTTGTGGCAGGCTTTAGTGCAGTAGTCTGAAGCTACCGAATAGCAGTCTTGAACGATTGAGGAATTGCGGACTAACTCCAGTGCTAGCTGTATGTTTTCTTGCTTATCCCTGTTCTCAAAGAGTCTCTTTATCGGATTATCCTCGGGATAGCGCTGTAAGATAAACATTGCCGGTAAGGTAAGGGTGCCCTGAGTTAAATCTGAGCCGATAGGTTTACCCATTTCCTCTTCAGTAGAGATAAAATCCAGCAGGTCATCCACAATCTGAAAGGCGATACCAAGGTTATAGCCATATTCTTTTAGTATCTTGACCGACTTTTCCGGGGCGCGACTTAAAACCGCTCCTGATTCGGTAGCCATAGCGAATAAGGAAGCAGTTTTGCTGGCAATCCTTCCCAGGTAGTCCTCATAGCTTTGCTCCAGATTAAAAGCATTAAACGCCTGATTTAGCTCTCCACTGGAGATAGTCATCAGGGTTTGACTGGACAGCCTGATTACTCGCAGGTTACGAGTAATATGGGCAAGCTCTGCTGCCTGGGCAAATAAATAATCGCCGAGGAGTATGGCTTTGTCGGCTCCCCATATTTTATTAATTGTCGGTCGCCAGTGACGAACGACGGAGCTATCAACAGCATCGTCATGGACCAGGGTAGCGATGTGGAAAAGCTCAGCAGCGGTAGCCATCGGCAGAAGGCGCTCACGATTATAGTCATAAAACTTGCCCGAAAGCAGCACCAGTGCCGGGCGGATTAGCTTGCCGCCGCCCCTCAGACTGTGGTCTAACATCTCCGACAGCTGGGTAAATTCAACCTCACTGACTGACTTCAGCCAGTTCTTTACCTCGACTAAATCTTGCTGAATCGGTTGATAGATTGAGCCTGGGTCTTGGAAGCCTCTTTCAGTGTGAGTATGTGAATCTGCTAGCAATGAGTACACCCCAATCGTTTAGTTTCTTCTTCTATTATCTCTTCATCCAGTTTGGAAAACAGGGGTTGGGGAGGAATTAGCTTTTGCCCCGGTGATGGTGGATGTGGTTGCCAGCCGTAATCTTCAACCTTGCCCTCAAAACCCAGATACTCATGCACCTTCTGAGAGCTGAAGGGTAAGAAGGGATACAAGGCCGTCTTCAGGCACGAAATCACATAAAGAGCCACATATAGTGAATCGGCAGTAACCTGCTTATCTTTTTCCTTCCAAGGCGATTTTTTATCGAGATATTGGTTGGTCTCCTGAGCCAGACCCATAGCACATAGTAATGCTTGTCTAAACTTGCATTTCGAAATAAGGTCACCTGTTTCCCTAAAAAGAAATTCCCTGGCATCTTCAATCACATTCAGGCTGGAGTCGTCTAAGATATTCGTTGTACCTAAATTTTTCTCAGGGTCTGGAGATTTTAGATATTCACAAATCTCGTTATACTTACTATGCTCCGGCACGCAGCCATCAAAGCTGCGGTAGGTAAAGGTAAGCACCCGATGCACCAGGTTGCCATATGTAGCCACTAGCTCATCATTGTTACGGCGGACAAACTCACGCCAGGAGAAGTCGGTATCCCCTGTCTCTGGCATGTTGATTGATAGTAGGTAACGCAGCGGGTCAGGGTCGTAACGTGATAGATAATCGGGCAGCCAGACTGCCCAGTTACGGCTGGTAGAAAGCTTTTTACCCTCAATGGTTAAAAACTCATTGGCGGGGACATCGTAAGGTAGATTAAGGTTACCATAGCCCATCAGCATTGCCGGCCAGATGATAGTATGGAAGGGAATATTATCCTTACCAATAAAGTAGTAGCTCTTCGCCTCTCCCTGCCAGAAGGAGCGCCACTTTTCTGCATCCCCGCTGGATTTAGCCCACTCCTTACTCGCTGAAAGGTAGCCAATGACCGCCTCAAACCACACATAGATACGCTTGCTGTCAAAGCCATCAACTGGCACGGGTATTCCCCAATCTATATCACGGGTGATAGCCCTGTCCTTCAGCCCCTGTTCCAGGTAGCGCGTGGTAAAGTTAAGGACATTCTGCCGCCAGTGAGTCTGCTGTCTTACCCAGTCTAAAAGCCGGCCGTTGAACTCGCTCAGCTTAAGGAAGAAGTGCTCCGTGTCTGTGAACTGGGGAGTGGTGCCGCAGAGGCGACAGCGGGGGTCGGTGAGCTCGGCTGGATTTATAGGTTTTCCACATTCATCGCACTGGTCACCCCGAGCCCCTGGGGAATTGCAGTACGGGCAGGTGCCTTCAATATAACGGTCGGGCAGAAAGCGCTGGCACTGAGGGCAGAAGGGCTGTAGCACTGTGGACTTATAAATATAGCCTTTGTTCAGGAGGGTGAGGAATATATCCTGGGTTACCTCAGCGTGGTTAGCCGTTTCCGTCCTGGTGAACAAATCAAAGGAAATGCCCAGCTTTTGCCACGAGTCAAGGAACTGTTCATGATATTTGGCGGCTATATCGCCGGGCTTTTTCCCTTCCTGCTCCGCCTTGATAGTTATCGGTGTGCCGTGCTGGTCTGAGCCCGATACCATTAGTACCTCATTCCCCTTGATGCGGTGGTAACGGGCGAATATATCTGCTGGTAAATATGCCCCGGCAATGTGCCCCAGATGTAATGGACCGTCAGCATAAGGCCAGGCTACGGCAACCAGAATTCTCTCGCTCATATTTTGACAATATTAAAGGGTGTTTTTACCCCTTAAAAACCTCCTCTGGCTTATTCTTCCAGCAGGGTTAACACCTGCTTGCCCTTCTCCACCTTATAGTGAGCATAACCCTTTTTCAGGCAGCAATCGACACATAGGTGTATTCGCTTATCTTCTGTCTCTTCAATGACCAGATAACGCTCAAGGTAAGGAATGGTACGGTGACACTCATCACATTCGGTTTGCCCTAAAGACATACATCCTCGATGCATCTACTAACTCCTTAACCAGGCTCGATACAGTTCTTTCTTGGATAAGCCGGTTTCTTCAGCTAACTTAGCCACTGCTGTTTTGGCGGTTATTCCAGAGAGACGCATATTTTGTAAGCGTTTCTCAATATCTTCGGTCAACTGCGGTTTATCTGCTCCCTTTTTACCTTTGATAATTAGGGTGAATTCCCCCCGTGGTTCGGTGAAATGCTCGATGGCTTGGCTTATTGTCCCCTGAAATACCTCTTCGTGGAGCTTGGTAAGCTCGCGGCAGACGGCTATTCTTCTATCCCCCAGGACAAGCAGTATATCATTCAAAGCGGCTTGTAGCCGGTGGGGGGTTTCCAGGACGACGAGAGTGCCACATTCGTTAGCCACAGATTCCAGAAGGTGCCGACGGCTACCAGCTTTATGGGGTAAAAAGCCGATAAAGCTAAACCTTTCTGTGGGTAACCCGGAGGCAACAAGTGCCGTGATAACCGCCGAGGGACCGGGGATGGGAACAACCGGCATGCCTCGCTGTCTGGCTGCCACCATTAGCTCATAGCCCGGGTCGGATATGCCCGGTGTCCCGGCATTACAAACCAGAGCTACATCTCCGTCATCAAGGCAGCTTAAAATGTAGTCCAGTTTAGTCCACTTGTTGTGCTCGTGATAGCTTGTCATCGGCGTGTTAATATCATAGGTGGCAAGAAGCTTTTTTGTCTGGCGGGTATCCTCAGCCGCAATAAGTTTGACCTCACGCAGAATGCGGAGGGCACGCAACGAAATATCCTCTAAATTACCAATGGGAGTAGCCACAATATAAAGGGTGGGCATCGCTTTCTTATCTTCTGTGATGCATTTATTATAACCTATCCTTCAATACCCGTCTATAGACCTTGCTAATTAACCCCATCCCCTTTATCCCCCTTCCCCAGAGGGGAAGGGGGAAGAAAAGGAAAGAGGGGTGAAACCCCTCTTAAACACCCTGCTTATCTGCAAAGGAGAGGGGAAGATTGTTTAGAAATCTGTTCCCCTGACCCCCTCCCGAGAATAAATTCTAAATCTTAATTTCTAAATCCTGAACCTGAGGGTTTGGTTTGTGGGTTTTGGTGATTAGTGTTTTGAGTTTGTTTAGGGTTTCGTGCTTAGAATTTTGGCTTCCACTATGGGCTTTGCCCTTCCCTTAAATCTCTTTTCACTCTGATGATATGAGCCTACTTAATCAGGAGTGTCTAAGAGGGGCGTTAGCCCCTCTTACAAAACTATTTCCCCCTCCCTGGTAAGGGAGGGGGATAAAGGGGGTAGGTTGCTACCCAATATCTAAGAGGGCTTAGAAGTGAGCTTATCAACCTCTCACCCCCTTCCCTTGGTAAGGGAAAGGGGTGAGGGGGATAGGTTGTTAAACAGTTTCAGGTTAACTTGCTTGACCTTAACCTTGGCTTTTGATATAGTTTGTGTTTAATAGCGGAGAAATGAAAAGGATAGTAAAGTGACAGTTCCCCAATTTAAACAGTTACGGCGTTCCTACGGGTTTGATGAAGTAGCCCTTGTTCCTGGAGATGTAACTATCAATCCCGACCAGACAAACATTGATTTCAAGGTAGATAAGTTTACCTTCTCCATTCCCATTTTGGCTTCAGCTATGGATGCGGTGACTGATGTTAACTTTGCTATCCTGATGAACCAGCTAGGTGGGTTGGCAGTTCTTCATCTGGAGGGAGTACAAAGCCGATATGATAATCCCCAGGAGGTACTGGCTGAGATTGCGCAAACATCTGATGCTGAAATCACCCCCCTGCTCCAGAGAATCTATTCCCAGCCGATTAAGGATAACCTTATTGGCGAAAGAGTACAGGCTATCAAGCGGGCAGGAGCAATTTGTGCTGTTTCGGTGACACCAGCCAATACCAAGCGGTTTGCTCCCATAACTTCTGAAGCTGGGGCTGACATCTTTTTCGTTCAGTCTACGGTTACCAGTGCCCGCCATATATCTAAGAGCTATCGCGGGCTAATCTTCTCGGAACTTTGCCAGACTATACCTATGCCCATTGTCGTGGGTAACTGTGTCAGCTATAGTGCCTGCCTGGAGCTTATGCGAACCGGAATCTCCGGGGTGCTGGTAGGCGTCGGTCCCGGCGCCGCTTGCACTACCAGGGAAGTCCTCGGGATCGGTGTTCCCCAGATAACAGCTACTATGGATTGTGCTGCAGCTAGGGAGACCTATCAGCGCGAGTCTGGCAGGTATGTGCCTGTAATTACCGATGGTGGTTTTCGTAAAGGTGGCGATTTGTGCAAAGCCTTTGCTGCCGGGGCTGATGCGGTAATGATTGGCTCCATTTTGGCTCAGGCTAAGGAGGCTCCGGGGTTGGGCTATCACTGGGGTATGTCCCACCCGCACCACGCATTACCCCGTGGCACCCGAATCAAAGTAGGCACTACTAGCCCGTTAGAGCAAATCTTTTTTGGTCCTACCTCGGTCACTGATGGCAGCCAGAATCTTGTTGGGGCGCTGCGCACAGCGATGGGTGTCTGCGGTTGTGCTACTATTCAGGATATGCATAAGGTGGAGATGGTAATTGCCCCGTCGATTACTACCGAAGGCAAATCGTGGCAGCTATCAGCAAATAGATAGTGCCGGTGTCAGGCTATAAATCCTCTTCTTCTTCTTCCTCTTCGGTTACCGTCTCGGCGCTCCCGCTAATACGAGGTAGCAAAGCTTCTACCTTTCCCCGTTTGCGTTGCGGGGGAAAGGTCATTTTCTTTATTGCCTGGCGTAGTTCCTTTAATCTGGTTGGAGGTTGGTCACCGCCCACTTCTATTATCACACTGTCAACCCCGATTTCCCACAGCACTTTGAGCTCATTAGCGGTTACCGTTGATGGCACCGGAACTAACAGGGGTTTAGTCAGTAAATCGGCAAAGCGCTGAAAGAGCATAAGGTGATGCCAGGTAAGGGAATAATCCTCCCCCGGTTCACTGGTAACAAGCACCGCATCTACTGGTAGCTCGTTAACTGTTCCCAGCAAGCCTTCCCTGAGTGATGCCTCTACCTCCAGTATCTTGCCCGCTTTATCATCTTGAGGCACTGCCAGGAATGTATCAGTCGCCGGGAAAACTACAAAGTCACAGCCAGCCGTTACCATCGGCTTTGTCTCTCCCTGGTTGGTGCCTCTCAACCACCCACCCCAGGGGATAGCAGGTACAAGCTGAGACATTTCTTGGATTTCTTTCGCTCCTGAACTCAGTTCGGGGATGGGTAATAGTCCGGCATCAGCCCCAGCCATGTAGTCCGCCACATTATCACGGTGAGCCTGAGCTAAACTGGCAACAAGCAGCATTCTGGGCTTCTCGGAGGCCGTATGTGCTTGCTTGAATCCGATGGGATGAGGGGTAGTCTGTGCCGTCCAATTCAATCTATCTATGAACTTACTCATTATTTACCGTAAAGCTAGCCTTCAGATTTAAGCTGTAATTCAGAGACATTGGGATACTCAGGAGGTGGGGGCAGTCTCGGGTGAAGGTGACGGGGCTGGCTGGTTAAACAGTGCCTCCAGCGCCTCACCCTCTATAGTCTCTTTAGCCACCACTTCTTCAGCAATCTGGATTAATTTTGCCTTGTTTTCGGTCAAAATCTTCTTAGACTCTTCGTAGGCGTGCTGGATAATGTTATTGACCTCCTCATCAATCTGCTGAGCAATCTTGTCGCTATAATCCCTTTGCTCTGAGATTTCACGACCGAGGAAGACCAGCTCCTGCTTGTCCCCGAAGGTTCGTGGTCCCAGCTTAGCACTCATCCCGAACTCGGTTACCATCTTACGTGCCAGCATAGTCGACCGCTTGATATCGTCGTGGGCACCGGTGGTCACTTCATTGAAGGTCAGCATTTCCGCAGCATGACCGGCGAGGAGAGTAGCCAGCATATCTTTGAATTGGGATTGTGTCATCAGGTATCGGTCTTCGGTGGGTAGCTGGCGGGTGTGACCGAGAGACATCCCCCGCGCCACAATGGAGATTTTATGTACCGGGTCGGCATTGGGCAGCATTCTGGCAACGAGGGCATGCCCTGCTTCATGGTAGGCGGTAATTTCCTTTTCTTTGGGGCTTATCTTGCGGCTTCTCCTCTCCGGACCAGCGATTACCCGGTCTATAGATTCCTCAAGCTCCTGCATCTCAATAGTTTGCTTCTCCCGTCGGGCAGCAAGAATAGCTGCCTCGTTTATCAGGTTAGCTAAATCAGCACCGCTAAAACCGGCGGTTTCTTTGGCTAACACCTCTAAATCCACTGACTTATCCAGTGGTTTACCATTGCTATGAACTTTAAGAATGGCAGTTCGCCCGTTAATATCGGGTCGGTCAAGGATTACCCGTCGGTCAAAACGCCCGGGGCGGAGTAGAGCCGGGTCAAGTATATCAGGTCGGTTGGTGGCTGCCAGAACAATTACGCTGGTATTGGTATCAAAGCCGTCCATCTCCACCAGAATCTGGTTGAGGGTTTGCTCCCTCTCGTCATGGCTACCACCCAGCCCAGCACCGCGATGGCGCCCGACAGCGTCAATTTCATCAATGAAAATAATACACGGACTGTTACGCTTGGCCTGGTCAAAGAGGTCACGCACCCTGGAAGCGCCGACACCAACAAACATCTCCACAAATTCACTGCCGCTGATGGAGAAGAAAGGCACCCCGGCTTCACCGGCTATTGCCCGTGCCAGCAGCGTCTTGCCCGTCCCTGGAGGACCTATCAGGAGCATACCCTTCGGGATGCGTGCTCCTAGACTCTGAAACTTCTCTCGCGACTTGAGGAAATCCACTACTTCATGCACCTCTTGCTTGGCTTCCTCTACTCCGGCGACATCATTAAAGGTTATTGTTGGTGTATTAGCCGGGAATAAGCGGGCGCGGCTGCGACCGAAGGTGAGGGCTTGGCTGTTAGCTCCTCGGGCTGAGCGGAAAATGAAGAATAGCAAGGCACCGAAGAACAGCAGCGGGAGGAAATTAAGCAGTGCCCCACCCCAGTTGAATCCTGATTCCTTTATCTCGTAGTCTATACCTTTAAGGCTGAGTCCAAGCTCTTGGAGGTCAACATAGTTGAGGTTGCGTATGTTTGCTTTGAACTCAGCGCCATCCCTGGCAATAACGAGCAGCTCGGCATCATCTATAACCAGCTTCTCTATCTCGTTATTTTGTGACATAACTATAGCTGTGTCCAGGCTAATTTCAGTCGGTTTTTGAGTCGTAGGTATAATGAAAGAGAAGATAGCTATGATGGCAATTAAAATAGCCAGGTATAATAAAAGATTACGCTTCATGCTCATTCTCATACTACATAATTACTCTCTTAACTCTAGTTCTATTATACCAGAAATAGGAACGAATGGGAATTTAAGCGTCATGGTATATACCGGACTATCGGTTAGTCCACTTTCAGCGGGTAGCGTAGGTTTCTTGCAGGAGCAGGGCATCCTCCTCCAGATTGGGGCTTTCGCAGATAACCAGTCCCTTGGCATTGTAGTCCTTCAGCGCCTTGACCAGTTCCTTATACTGAAGGTCTGACTCTTTCAGATTCAGGTGTTTGATTTCCCCCTTTTTGCCATAAGCAATACCGGAAGCATGGATATGCATATTATCCAGAGCGGTAGTGCCTAACCGTTCTTTCACCAGTTGCAGAATAGAGGTGAACTCGGAATAGGAATTGAAGGCATCGTTTCGGGCATGCCAGTGGGCGAAGTCAATACAGGGGGCTACCCTTTCTAGCCCAGTGCTCAAATTAAGTATCTCTTCCAGAGTCCCAAACTGGCTCACTTTACCCATCACTTCGGGTCTGACCCATACCCGATTATTCTCCCGTTTAAGCTGGTTCATTACTTCTCCCAGGTATTTCTTCACACTGTTATAGGCTTTCTCAGGCGGGTCACCGAGATAGAATGCGGGATGAAAAACGATGCTTTCTGCCCCGCATATTGAGCCAATGCGGGCGGTCTGAAGTATTCTATCCTGACTGGCTTTAATTTTCTCTGGCTCGTGGGCGTTAAGATTGATGAAGTAAGGGGCGTGGGCGGTTAGTTTTATCCCCAGGTTGGCAGCCTTCTCAGCAACCAGACGAGCACCGGCTTCACCCATTCTCACTCCCTGGACAAATTCTATTTCCATACAGCCCAGCCCCAGTTCGGCAATGCGCTCAATGCCATCTATGCTGGATTTAGGTGGCTTAGCGCTGTGAGGAGTGCCCCCGGTACCAAAGAGTAACCCACCCATTTTTCCTATGCCTTCTTAACTAGAGACTGCTCATTATAATTTTATTATACGCTGGTGTCCTTTAATTTTAAATCAGAAGTAGAGTTTTTAAACTGTTGCCTCTTTAAACGAATTATTCCGACCTCAGGGCTTCAATAGGATTCAGGTGGGAGGCATTCCAGGCAGGGTAAAAGCCAAAGAATAAACCAATACCTACCGATACCGAAACGGCGAGAATAACTATATCAGCGGTCACCAGGGTTGTTATAAATCCCGTGGCGGAAACCATGTACGAGACTGCCCAGCCCACGATAACTCCAATGATACCGCCAGCAAATGTCAGGAAGGCAGCCTCTATCAGAAATTGAGTCCAGATGTCCCGTTCCCTGGCTCCCAGTGCCTTGCGGATGCCTATTTCCCTGGTTCTCTCCAGTACTGACACCAGCATGATATTCATCACCCCGATTCCTCCCACCAGCAGTGAAATGGCGGCAATCGCACCCAGAAGAAGGGTCATCGTGCCTATCGCTTCAGAAACGGTTTCGGCTAGCTCCTCCATGGACATAATATTGAAATCATCATCAACATTGGGGCCAAGCTGGTGCCGGGTGCGAAGTAGGCTGGTAATCTCCGTGACAACATAGTCTGCCTGCTCCTCGTCACTTACCGTTAGCGATATGGATGATACCAGGCGTTCTCCTTGGGCGGTTCGGGGTTGGGCGACTGTTTGCTGCATAGCAGTCAGCGGAACATAGATAGCATCATCAGATGAGCCCCACATGGCTCCCTTGCTCTCCAGAATACCGATGACGCGCACGATAATCTTGCCCATTCGTATCTGCTGCCCGATTGGGTTAGTATCTCCAAAGAGTGTCTCCTTAACATTAGAGCCGAGTACCACTACCTTGACGCCACGTTGATAATCATACTCGGCGAAGAAAGTACCATCAGCTAGCTCCAGGTTGTTTACCGACATGTACTCAGGGGTTACTCCGGTAACCTGCGCCCTCATATTCTGAGCACCGACAACTAGCTGCAGGCTGCTGGAGTAAGAAGAGGATATAGCCGATATATTGTCAATTTGCCCAGCTATTGCCTCCCCATCTTCCATGGTTAGGGTGTTCACGGCGCTCTTGACGCCGCCGAAGGTGCGCGCCCCGGGGCTGATGGTAACGAGGCCTGACCCCATACTTTCGATATTGGAGATAATCTGTGCCTCGGCACCCCTGCCGATGGACATCAGCGCAATCACGGCAGCGACGCCGATAACGATGCCCAAGATGGTCAAGAAGCTGCGCAGTTTATGCGTGGCTACCCCGACCCAGGCAGTGGAAAAAGGCTCCAACCACTTTTTCATACCCTTTCCTCCAATACTACCTGCCCATCCTTGAGGTGTATGATTCGCTGGCAGTGATGAGCAATGTTTGTATCGTGGGTTATCGTGAGTAGCGTAATACCCTGCTCGGCATGTAACGAAGTGAGGATGGAGATTATCTCCGCACCCGAATGACTGTCCAGGTTGCCGGTAGGCTCGTCCGCTAGAATCAGGGGTGGATTTTTCACCAGAGCCCGGGCAATAGCAACTCTCTGCTGCTCGCCACCGGAAAGCTCGGTAGGGCGGTGATTGGCACGGTCGGAGAGACCAACTTTAGCTAGTGCTTCCATAGCCCGTTTGCGGTCGCTACCACCAGCATATCTTAAGCCCAGTTCAACATTAGCCAGCGCCGAGAGCCGGGGTAATAGATTGAAAGTCTGAAAGACAAAGCCTATTTTATGAGCCCTTATCGCAGCCAGTTCGCCGCTACTGAGGCGGCTGACCTCTCTATCATCTAGGTAGTAGCTGCCCGAGGTTAGTATATCCAGGCAACCTATAAGGTTAAGCAGGGTAGATTTGCCCGACCCGGAGGGACCCATAATCGCCACCAGTTCGCCCTGCGCAATATTCAGGTTTATTCCTCTGAGTACGGTCAAGTCTCTGTTACCCATAGGATAGACCTTGGTTATGTCCTGCATTCGAATCATCCGTGCGGCCTCCCCATTCCCGGTATCATCATTCCTCTTGGTGAGTTTTGCTGCGTCGTTGGTGTGGTGGCAGTCCCCTGTGGCACAGCCACCTGCTCGCCCTCGCTGAGCCCGCTGGTTACCTCGGTGTACTGCCAGTCGCTGATGCCAGTCTGTATCGCTCGTTCTTCAATGGTACCATCCGGTAATACTACTTGAACATAGGTTTGCCTTCCCTGGGTAGTAATCGCTGCGTTGGGTACCAGAAGTATATCATTTCTCTGGTCTACTATTATGCTCACGGTGACGGTAAGCCCTTCCCTGAGCTGAAAGTTTTCGGGTATTGCCGTGGGTATTTGCCCTTGTTGTTCCTGCATTACCTCTTCAATAGACTTTACTTCTACCTTCACTCCATAGTTCACTACTCCTGATTGAATCTCGGCTGTCGGCGAAATATGAGTGACTTCGGCGGGAAGGCTCAGCCCCTGCATGGCGTCTACCTGTACCCAGGCTTCACCCCCCAGCTTTACCTGCAATATATCCATCTCACTGACCAGGATATCCGCTTCAAACTTATTGGGGTCGGCGAGTTGCACTGCTACTGTCCCGGTCAGCACCTCGTCACCACCCTCAACGTTTACCCTGGTGATGAAGCCATCAAATGGTGCGGTAATAACCGGGCTTTTGCTCTTAGCCTCGTCCAGTTCTTTCTGAGCCTTCTCCAAATCTTTCTGGGCATCCTCTATGGCTATTTGGGCATCCTCCAGTTGTGCCTGGGCTAGTTCAACTCCCATTTCTTTTACTGTGACCTCCCTGGCGTCAACGGAGTCAGAGGCGGTGCGGGAAAAATCATTCCACGCTTTGTCCAGGTCATCTTTAATGTCATTAATTTTTTCAGTGTCTCCCGGTTCATTTTCTAAATACCATTCCAGACGTTCCTCAAGCCGTCTTACTTTTGTTCCCGCAGTAAGTGTGTCCAGCCAGGCGTCTTTAGCCTTTTCCAGGGCATTCTCAGCGTTTATCACGCTTACCTCTTTCTGAAGCAGGTCGCGTTGCTTTGCCGTTAATTCTCTCTCAGCCGTTATTACCTGGTCTTCCAATGTCCCTAGCTCCTCCTCCCATTCCGAAATATCCAGCTTAGCCAGAACCTGCCATTCTTCAACAGTATCTCCTTCTTCTACCAGAACCGCTTCCACTGTTCCTTCCTGGTAGAACAGGTCAAAAGCCAGGTCTTCGGTACGGGAAAGAGCCAGGTTACCGGCAGCGGTGATTTCTATGGTCAGGTCACCTCGCTGAACCGTTGCTACCTGATTTTGTAGCAGCGTTTCTGAGTCTGATTCTGATTCACAACCAAGAAAGGAAATGCCAAACGCGCACAGCAAAGACGTTATCAGTATTATTTTTAAAAGTCTCATCGATTTCACAATACCTTTCTATGTGTCTGTCTACACTATTATAACGCAAGTCAGGTGAAAAAAGTTAGTAACCGGCAACCCGAAAAATGGAGTTCTTAATTAAAACCTCACCCCCTTAATCCCCCTCTCCTAAACAGGAGAGGGGGAAATGGTTTTGTAAGAGGGGCGCCAGCCCCTCTTAGACACCCCGCTTTCTAAAAATAGGCCCTGACTTCTAAACCCTCAATTCAAAACCTGAGGGCTTGGATTTTGGTAATTATTGTTTTGAATTTGTTTAGAGTCTCGTGCTTGGGATTTCGGCTGTTCGTTTAGAACCTATCCCCCATCCTCCTTCCCTTGGTAAGGGAGGAATATAAGTAAGAGAGAGGCAAAGCTCCTCTCTAAAATTTCTTTCCCTATCCCTTTAGTAAAGAAAAATACCAAAGGAGAGTCAAAGAGAGGCAATGCCTCTCTTACACAACAAATTCCCCCTCCCTAGTAAGGGAGGGGGATTAAGGGGGTAGGTTGTTAACAAATATCCAAGGAAACTTAGAAATGGGCTTAGAATTATCTCCGGTTGTGGTATAATATTTATTAAGTAATCTATTATGTGTGGGGAGAGTAATTTCTGGACACGATAGAGGTAGCCCGCAAGGCAGTGGAAGCTGCCAGCGATAAGCAAGCCAGTAGTATCATGCTGCTTGATGTTCGGGATGTGTGTAGCTTTGCCGATTACTTCGTGCTTTGCAGCGGTGATAGCGAGAGACAGATTCGGGCCATTTTTGAAGAAGTGGCTCATGCTTTAAAGAAGGAAGGCGTCCTACCCCGCCATTATGAGGGTACTGTGGATTCAGGGTGGCTTCTGCTTGATTTTGGCAATGTTATCGTCCACATTTTTTCTGCCTTTGAGCGGGAATTTTACCAGCTGGACGAGCTTTGGAGTCAGGCCACCCCTGTAGTTAGAGTTCAGTAGCTGAAAATTTCCTTATCGGAAAAGAACAGCTTGATTTCCTCTTCAGCGGTCTCCACCGCATCCGAGCCGTGAACGGTATTGTGCTCAATATCTAAGCCGAAATCACCTCTAATAGTGCCTGTCTCAGCCTTAGCCGGGTCGGTTGCCCCCATTATTTTTCTAATTAACTCTATCGCTTTTTCACCTTCGAAGACGAGGGCAATTATCGGGGCAGAAGTAATGTAACTTACCAGGTTATTAAAGAAGGGCTTACTGGCGTGAATAGCGTAGTGGCGCCGGGCTAAGGCTTTATCCATATGAAGCATCCTAGCCGCTACCAGCTTAAGTCCCTGCTCCTCTAAACGGGCAATAATGGTGCCTGCCAGTTTCCTCTGCATGGCATCGGGTTTAATCAGAACTAAAGATTTCTCCATTTTAAGCTCCCTTCATATCTATTAGGAGGTTGACTATCAACCTCACCCCCTGTTTCCCCCTCTCCTTGAAAGGAGAGGGGGAAGTTTGCTTTTGAAGGGGCTTCGCCCCTTCAATCTTCCTGTAGTAAGTCCTCAGCTTTACCGGTGCTTGGGTTTGGTGATTTGCGGTCGCCTCAGATATAGCGGCTGCAAAGTAACCGGGTCATCATAACTACCTGCCTCAAGTCTCATTCGCCCCAGCTTGGCGAAAAGACTGGCTCGCTGTGCCGGGGTAGGTGGGGGTGGTATTATTGCTTTTTCCTTGAACTGGTTTCTTAGCTCAGTGGCAATTGATGATACAAATTCACCACAGAATACAGTTTTGGTGGTTATCTGCGGCAGTAACTGGTCAACGGTGGTTATGTGTTCGGGGGTTAGCTGAGACCACTTGTTGTCTTTCTTCTGGTATAAAGCCGTAGCAATTTCTCCTCTGCCGGCATTAAGTATGGGACGGATGGGCAGACCGGTGTCAGCGTGCTGGTAGGCTGCTAGTTCCAGGGAGCTGATACCAATTATCGGGATTCCCAGGCTGAAGGCTAACCCCTTGGCGGTACTAATCCCCACTCGCAATCCGTTATAGCTTCCCGGTCCCTTAACTACAATGACGCCGCTTATAGCTTGCAGACTCAGCTTATTCTGCTCCATCAGGTCAACCAGATGGGGTAACAGCTGGGTAGTATGGCTTTGCTCACAGCGCCAGGTCGATTCGGCGAGCACCTCGCCGTTTTGAATCAAGACCAGGCTGGCGGTATCGGTTGCAGTATCAATAGCTAATTGCATGGTATCACTTTCTACTGTTCGGCATAGTGCTTTAGTTGGGCAACTAGTTTTCGGTAGCGTTGACCGCTGGGTTTGAGGTAAAAGCTGCGCTCAGTATCGGACAGGTAGTCTATCTGGATAAGCAGATGCTCCTCGGGCAGTGCCGTTAGCCCCTTTTCCGCCCATTCCACCACGCAAACACCGTTGCCGTACAAATAGTCGTCCAAGCCTAATTCCTCAATCTCTTCTATGTGGTCGAGGCGATACAGGTCTATGTGATATAGAGGCAGCCTGCCATAAAGTTCCCTGATTATGACGAAGGACGGACTCAGCACATAGTCTTTGATATCCAGTCCCCGGGCAATACCCTGGGTGAGACAGGTCTTGCCCGTCCCCAGCTCGCCAACCAGGAGAAAAATATCACCGGGTTGAGCTAGCTCACCGATGCCGACCCCGAACTTTTGAGTCTGCTCCGGACTGTGGCTGATTAGCTTAATACGGTTCATCTGGCGGTGAAATGCTCCCATCCCCCCTTAGGAAGATTGAAAAGCTTTCCTTCCCTGTCAATCAGGGTTATCTCACCTATCTTGCCAGCTACGATTTCGCCAATTATGGTTACCGGACAAGAAATAGCTGTTTTTATCTTATCAATGGTCTTACTGTCGGCGGTGAATAGCAATTCGTAGTCCTCTCCCCCCGCTAGTGCCAGTTCCAGCGCACTGTCACCGAAGTTAGCCGTGACTTCGGATTGGATGGGGACACGCTCAACTTCTATTCGGGCACCAACCTGGCTGGCCTGGCATATGTGTTTCAGGTCTGAAATCAGCCCATCACTAATATCTATAGCTGTCTTAACCCCTCGTTCTACCAATAGTTGTCCTTCAGCTATTCGGGGATAGGGACGAAAGAACGCCTGTTTAAAACAGGCAGTAGCCTTGGGGTCAAACTGAAGTTGCTGTTTCAGCATCCTGACCCCGGCGGCGGCGGCGCCTAAATAGCCGGTAACCGCTATCTTATCGCCAGTTTTGGCTGATGAGCGGGTGAGGATATGCTTATTCTGTCCCTTGGTGCTGCCAAGAACAGTGATACTGATAGTCACCAGGGGGGCACCGCTGGTATCGCCGCCAACTATAGCTACGTCAAACTGCTGTGCCAGCTCAATCATCCCCTGGTAGAAGGCGGTAACATCCTCTACTTCAGTATCACCGGGTAAAGCTAGCGATATCAACGCATATCTGGGCATGCCACCCATCGCCGCAATGTCGCTCAGGTTAGCTGCCATGGCTCGCCACCCCAGGTCTTTCCAGGAAGTTATGTCTGAGGGAAAGTGCACCCCCTGAATAAGTAAATCGGTGGTGGCTAGTTGGGTTGAAGTATCGCCGTGCCAGACGGCAGCGTCATCACCGATACCGATGATGAGCTGTTGCCAGGCTTCTACTTGCTTGTCCCGGGTGCGGTGAACCATCTTGGCGAGGAGGTCAATCAGTCCAAATTCCCCCAGCTCGGAAACCTTCATAGCAAAATTGATTATAGCACGCTCTCTATTTGAGTAACAACAAGATTTAAGGGGGCTAAAGAGTGGGGGGCATTACATGCGGCTATCTTTTGATGGGATGATGCCTTGGGTTAAAAACTGGGATGTCCAGTTGGCGAACTCTTGGGTGCTGGAAAACTCCCGATAGAAGTTCTCGGAAAATGCCATGTATACTTGGGCATTAGGCATTTCTTTTTCAAAATTAGTCTCCAGGTGATTTAGCCAGTGGTCAATAGCTAGAGGGACATCCTGGCATCCAAAACCACCAAGGTCAGGGAAGGGAGTGTAATACCGTCCTGCGGTGTCGAAAATGGTAAGTCGATTATCGGCTATAGGGATGGCAACGGCGATATGGGCTCTGGGTTTGGAGTTAAATGTCCGGACTCCCACTACCCAGGCGGGGTACTTTCTCTGATTAAAATTCAGCAGCATGCTGGTCAGCAGTACTGCCGTATCTTCACAATCCCCTGCCCCATCTCTTATTGTCTCAGCTGGCAGCCGCCAGAAGTCCCCTCTCCACTCTAAGGTTCCGTTTATAGATTCAGGAAGCAGCGGCATAGGGCTATCTACACTGTATTTGATGTTCCCTATTATCCACTGAAACATGGCAGCATAGGCTTTCCAGAGTTCCACTTCGGAGTACTTGCTGGTGATTTCTTGAACTATAGTTGAAACTTCCGGGTCATCCGGGGTAATAAAAAGCTGCCCGTTTTGCCCAATACCTAACCGCAGGTTTATTTGTTCCCTTAAATTGACGTAGCTGCTAAGTATCTGTTTTTCGTCTGCAAGGCTCTCCATTTCTAGTTTGATGGCGTTTAATTGAGTAATGGTTTCATTTAGTCGAGTAACGGTTTCGTTTAGTTGATTATTGGTGTCATTCAGCCGGGTTCTGGTGGTGTTTAGCTGATGCCACAGACTGCCGCATAGACTAACAGAGATTACCAGCAGAACGGTGGCAGCAATAAGCAATTTCTTCCACAAGCCTTGTGTCATCTTACTTGATTCTTTTCGGAGTTTCCTGGTCTTACGGACCTTAAGTTAAGATTATAGCATTCATATGGCCGGGTAACAATCAGAGCTAGCTATAATGTGCAAAAACTGGTATTCTTTAAGGGAGGATGCGTTACGCTCTTATTGCTGATATTCACGCCAATGTAACTGCGTTTACCGCGGTGCTGGATGACATTAAGCGGAAGGGAGGGGTGGAAGAAATATGGTGTCTGGGAGATGTTGTCGGTTATGGTCCAGACCCTCACCAGTGCCTTGAGCTTTTACGCCAGTATAAACATGTCTGTGTTGCCGGGAATCACGACTGGGCAGCGATAGGTAAGCTTGATACCTCTAATTTTAACCCAGATGCAGCTGCAGCCTGTCACTGGACAGCGCAGCAATTGACCCCGGAGGATGTGAAGTATTTGGAAAGCCTGCCGCTGGTTATCCAGAAAGGGGATTTTACTCTGGTGCATGGTAGCCCCAGGGAGCCTATCTGGGAATATTTGCTGTCAACCAGCAGTGCCAAGGAAAATTTTGCTTACTTTCAGTCGCCCTTTTGTCTGGTGGGTCACTCTCACGTGCCGTTGGTGTTTAAATACGGTGATGATGATGATGCGTGCTTGTTTAGCTCGTTCTCCCCATATGCTGGACTTATACTGGGGAGAAGCCGACTGATTGTTAACCCCGGTGGTGTAGGGCAGCCCCGAGACGGTGACCCGCGAGCCAGTTATGCTATCTATGATAGCGAAAGAAAAATGATTAGACTCTATCGCGTTCCCTATGATATTGATGCCACGCAGGTTAGGATGGTGAGGCATAATTTACCTATGCGATTGGTGGTTCGCCTGAACTATGGTGAGTGATGGGATAAACAGAGCCATATTGTTAGCAAAGGCTATAGTCGGCACTAAAGCGGGATTTGGGATGAAAAAATAGCACAGGAGTGATAATAGTATGGGAAAGCTGGATAACAAGATTGCTGTCATCACTGGAGGCGGCACCAATATCGGGAGGGGTATTGCCCTGGAATTTGCTGGAGAAGGGGCGGATGTGGTGGTCAGCAGCCGTAATATGGCTAACCTGGAGAGGGTGTCTTTATTCCTGGCTTCAGACGATTCCTCTTTCATTTGTGGAGAGACTATCGCCATAGATGGCGGCAGAACCGACCGAATGTAGTCTTGGCTATTTTTGAAAATTGTGAGCGGTAATAGATAATGGGGATAGAATCAGAATCGCTTTTACCTCAGACCAGGAGATTACTACGCCGCTGTGGGCTTCAGGCAAGGAAGAGGCTGGGACAGCACTTCCTTGTTGATGAGGAGGTGCTCAAACTTATTATCTCCACCGCCGAGCTTACCCCAAATGATGTCGTTTTGGAGATAGGTCCTGGTCTGGGGGTGCTGACCCGAGAACTGGTCAGGCAGGCAGGCTGGGTGATTGCCATTGAGCTGGACAGCAAATTAGCTGCTACTTTGGGACAGACTCTGGCTTCGTTTAACAATGTTACTGTTATCAATGAGAATGTACTTAAAATCGACCCGGGGACCTTGCTGCGTGAGCAGTCGGCAAAATTGCCACCGATAATAGATAGACCTTATAGCTATAAGGTGGTGGCTAATCTCCCATACTATATTACCTCACCTGTCCTGCGCCATTTTCTTGAGGCTTCGGTCAAGCCGCAAACTATGGTGGTAATGGTGCAGAAGGAGGTGGCTGAGGCTATTGTCGCTGAGCCCGGTGGGATGAGTGTGCTCAGTGTCAGCGTGCAGTTTTACGGGAAACCGGAATTAGTAAGCTATGTTCCCGCCCGGTGTTTTTATCCGGTACCGGAGGTTGATTCGGCGATACTGCGGATTGACCTTCATCCTGAACCGACGGTGGCGGTAGCCGACGAAAAAAGTTTCTTTGAGCTGGTGCGGGCTGGCTTTACCACTCCCCGCAAACAGATATGTAATTCCCTGGCTCAAGGTCTGGGTTTGCCCAAGGCTGATATCCTGTCTTTACTGGAAAAAGCCAACGTTGTCCCCCAGCGGCGGGCGGAGACCCTGACCCTTAACGAGTGGGCAAAACTATGGCAAATATTTACACGGGTGAAAGAATATGCTAATTCTGCAAGCACCGGCTAAGTTGAACTTGACTCTGGAGGTTCTGGGTGAGCGTCAGGATGGTTTTCATGAAATCCGCAGCGTTATCCAGGCTATAAATCTCTGTGACCGTCTCTGTTTCCAACCAAGTCAGAATATTGAGTTTAATTGCGCTAACTCCAGCTGGACTCCGGCGAATAGCCTGATATCTAAGGCGGTCTGTTTGCTTCAAAAAATTGCCGGTTGCTCTAAAGGAGTAGCGATAGAAATTAAGAGACGTATCCCCCTGATTTCAGGATTAAGCGGGGATAGCAGTGGTGCTGCCGCTGCCTTGTGTGGGCTTAACCGGTTTTGGAAGCTGGGTTTATCGCTAACGGAGTTGCTCGAGTTAGCCTCACAGTTAGGCTCCGATGTATCCTTCTTTCTCTACGGTGGTACCGCACTGGTCAAGGGCAGGGGCGAGATGGTAACTCCGCTGCCCCCGTCTCCCCATATTTGGGTGGTGTTAATGGTGCCGCCAGTGCCGAGGGTGGTAGGCAAGACAGAACGACTTTATGCCAATCTTAAAGCCAGTCACTACACGGATGGTCAGATTACGGATAGACTGGCAACAATGCTGACAGAAGGCAGGGAGATAACCTCATCCTGCCTGTTTAATGTGTTTGACAGTGTGGCTCTGGATAGCTTTGATGGGCTTAAGCAGCACCGGGAGCAATTTTTGCAGGCTGGAGCCGAAGAGGTTCACCTGGCTGGCTCAGGACCGACTCTGTTCACGTTAACCAATGATAGTGCCAAGGCAGAAAAGATATACCTCAAGCTGCAAAAACAGGGTTTGGAGTCTTACCTCACTGATACCCCGGTGGCTGTGGGAAAGTAAAAAACTACATCTGCAGCGCCCCAATCGCTAAATCCAAAATACCAATTACCAAAACCAAACCCTCAGGTTTTGAATTCAGAGCTTAGAAGTTAGGACCTATTTTGAGAAAACGGAGCGTCCAGGAGGGATGTTAGCCCCTCTTTCAAAACTATTTTCCTCTCCTTGATAAGGAGCAGGTACTATAAGGAGTGTCTAAGAGGGGCGTTAGCCCCTCTTCCGAAATTAAGTCCCCCTCCCTTGTAAGGGAGGGGGATAAAGGGGGTAGGTTGCTAACCAATTACCTGAGAGGACTTAGAAATGAGATTGCCAACCCCTCACCCTTTATCCCTCTCCCCTTCATAAGGGGAGAGGGAAGAGATTCTAGAGAGGGGGCTTTGCCCCCTCTCTTACCTCCACCCCCCCCTCTCCCCTTACTAAGGGAAGGGGGTCAGGGGGATAGGTTCTAACCGAATATCTAAGGGGGTAAGGGGTTGGTAAACAATCTCTTGAGTCACCAGGCGAGTAAAATTTTGATTTCCTAAACCACCCACTCCCTTACCAATTCCTCCTCCCCCCGCTTACTGCTTACCTTCCCATCCAGCCTGGCTTCATGGAGTCGGTTCAGTATTTCTTTGATGTGAGGACCCTGGGCTACGCCCATCCTTTTCAGGTCGTTGCCGTTAAGGGCTGGCTTAACATATCGGAGTTTGCTGAGGAATAAACGGATGTGCTGGCGGGCTACCGCAGAGTCGGTGGCTAACCAATTAGCTGTAATCGCCAGCGGGGAATAGCCGTGGAGGAGACGGTAAATATGGCTTGGGCTGAGTTCAGGGTTAGCCAGTGATTGAAGCTCAGTCTTGAGGCTAAGCGTGTCCCGCAGGGTCTGGGATAGTAATTTGGTTAATTTAAGGTATGAAATCAGCTCCTCAACCTGGTCACCGCTCAGGCGGTAAACCAGCAGGGCGAGGTAGAGTCCGGGGGGTGGTAGATTGGGCGAGGATAGTTGCCGAGCCTGTTCGAATTTTCCTGTCAGCCAGCCATTACCCTTTAGCGCCGGGTGTAGTTTTGATAGCACCTTGAGTTCTTCAGCACGGCGCAGGACTTTATCGGGAAATTCCTCTTTAAGGATGCACTCCAGTTCGTAGCGCATTCGGTCGCCGCTGATGGTATCCAGCATAGGTATATCCCGCTTAAGTAGCTTTAACGTAGTGGGTTCTAATTGGAAGTCTAGCCGTTGCTCATAGCGCAGACCACGCCAGATGCGGGTGGCATCATCAATAAAGCTCTGTTCATGGAGAATGTGGATAAGTTTATGCTCAAGGTCATTTATACCACCATGAAGGTCGAGCAGTTCACCATAACGGTCAGGGTTAAGGCAGATAGCCATAGTATTGATGGTGAAGTCGCGACGGGAAAGGTCGTTTTCAATGGAGCTGGGCTTAACCCTGGGTAAGGCTCCGGGCTTAGCGTAGGTCTCGGAGCGGGCGGTAGCCAGGTCAACACTCCATTTATTCCACTGTAATTTAGCCGTATTAAAGCGGGGGTGGGTTACCATTTTCCCCTGCTTTATCTGGACTAATTGATGTGCCAGATTTATGGCATCACCCTCCACCACCAGGTCAAGGTCGAAATTTGGTTTTCCCAGAAGCAAATCACGAACCACGCCGCCGACAAGATACAGGCTTTGCCCCTGACGGTGAGCCACCGCACCGGCTAACCGCATAAAGTCAACCAGCTCAGCGGGTAGCTGTTCTTCAATTTTGCTGGATAAATTAATAACCTTAGACATCCCTTTTTATTTTAGTACAGCCGAATTATAACACAGGTTGCTGCGGGCTTCATTTTAACCGATATAGAGATTGTTTATCTACCTTACCCTTGTGGATATTCGTTTGGACCCTATCCCCTTTATCCCCTTCCCCTTAATAAAGGGAAGGGGAAGATTTTTATTAAGAGGGGCTAATACCCCTCTTAAACACCCCGAGTAGGTCAAACTATATTAAAGAAACTCACTCTTCAGGGGAGCTACCTTCTCTAAACCTTCCAAATCGCCATACTAGATTAAGGCGAGTTAAAGAGAAGCGAAATCTCTTACCCAAGCAATTCCCCCTCCTCTTTAATAACGGGAGTTCTGTTAATCAGAGTATCTAAGAGAGGCGAAGCCTCTCTTGCATAATCAATTCCCCCTCCCTGGTAAGGGAGGGGGATAAAGGGGGTAGGTTGCTAAATAATCCCATTGTCATTTAACGGTTATTTTCTTATAATGAACCCCACAAAGGTATAAAGGTGAGATTATGAAGCTGGTCTCAATTGTAGGCATGACCGGTTCGGGCAAATCGGAGGTAGCCGGGGTATTTGAGGAGAATGGCTTTACCCGGGTAAGATTCGGGGATATTACTGATGAGGAGATACGGAAACAGGGATTAGAGCTAAATGAGGAAAATGAGCGTTACATCAGAGAACACATCAGACAAAAGTACGGGATGTCGGCTTATGCCAAGTTGAACTTACCCAGGATTGATGAAGCATTAAGGGAATCGGATGTGGTAATTGATGGGCTATATTCCTGGGAGGAATATACCATTTTCAAGACCTATTACGGGGATAAATTTTGTGTCGTTGCCGTGTGGGCATCGCCTAAAACGAGGTATGCTCGGCTGAGCAGCAGGTCAAACCGACCACTGACAGCGGAAGAGGCGGCTAGCCGAGACCAGGCAGAAATAGAAAATCTTAATAAGGGTGGGCCCATTGCTGTGGCTGACTACACCATCATCAACGAAATTCCCCTGAAAGAACTGAGGAAGGTAGTCCAAAGGATTATTTCGCGGTTGAGATGAAAAAAGTAACTCGTCCGGATGTTGACGAATATTTTCTGAAAATAGCCTCGGTGGTGGCGGAGCGTTCTACCTGTCGTCGCCACCATGTCGGGGCGGTGGCGGTAAGGAATAAACACATACTGGCTACGGGCTATAACGGTGCTCCTGCTGGTGCCAAGGACTGCCTTGAGCTTGGCTGTCTGCGTGATGAGCTTAACATCCCATCGGGCGAAAGGCAGGAGATATGTCGGGGTATCCATGCCGAGCAAAATGCAATTATCCAGGCAAGCCTCCACGGCATTAGCTTCGCCGGAAGCACTATTTACTGCACCCACACGCCGTGTATATTGTGTGCCAAGATACTGGTTAACGCCAAGATAAAGCGATATGTCAGCTTCGGTAAGTATAACGATAACGCCTTTACCGACCTGTTTAAGGAGGCTGGCATAGAGGTTGAAATTAAGAAGAGACCCTCATCCCGAATAAGCTACCTGGCGTAACTACAGATTTTCTCCCTGGTAGACTCCCTGGTAGCCCTGTGTTTTTCCGGTTAGCTTAAAGAAGATAAGCTGTATAATTCTGGCGTTCCTCTGCAGGCGAAAACCCTGAGGATTATAGACCACCATCAGAGATTGAGAACGACCGGAGTAGCCGGCATCCCACGCTGCCGTGTTTACGGTAACCCCACAGCGGAGCAGGCTGGAGCGGGGACGGGCTAAAGCCATAATGTTGTTGGGCAGGTGGACAATCTCGTTGTAGGTAATAATATAGACTCCGGGCACCAGGTCAATAAAACCCAGCCCATCAAATACTAACGGGGTTAAATCAGAGACCACCCTCTGGCTATTGTTTACCCCTATTTTACCCGCCGACTGGAGGAGAGCTACCTCACGCAGGGTAAGGTCAATGCCGTTAGGTTGCACTTGCTCTTCAAGATTGACCAACCCTTCTATCAGGGGTGGTTTTTTGTTTAGTAACCGGTAAATGTCCTGCTGAGATAAAATGACTGTCATTTCTAAACAGTTGCCTAAAGGAGATTTGTTTATTAAAACCTCACCCCCTTTGTAAGGGGAGAGGGGGAAGAGATTTTAGAGAGGGGCTTCGCCCCTTTCTTACCTACACTCCCTCTTCCCTTATTAAGGGAAGAGGGTCAGGGGGATAGGTTGCTAAATAACCTCCTAAATAGTTGTTGACAAAATAAATAAACACCCTATAATGAGCAGAGTTTAGTCTCATAGATAATAGTTTATCATCCAAAGATAGTCAATCTTGTAATGAGGAGGAAATTATGGCGGTAAAGATAGTTACCGATAGCAGCGCTGACCTGCCTGCTGAATTGATTAAGGAACTGGGGATTAGCGTGGTGCCCTTGTATGTGCGGTTTGGGGATGAGGTCTACCGGGAACGGGTGAGCATAACTGATGATGAGTTTTATCAAAAGTTAGTGCATGGTCCTGTCCACCCGGTTACTATTCAGCCTGGCCCGCAGGATTTTGTTGAGGTTTATAAAAAGCTCGTTCAGGAAGCAGACGGAATTGTTTCTATTCACCTCAGCAGCAAATTAAGCGGCACTTATAACTCGGCACTTCAGGCCAAGGAGATGGTAGGGGAGGGGGGATGTCCTATAGAGGTGGTGGACTCAGGCTCAATCACCATGGCTATGGGATTGGTATGCATTGCTGCCGCCGAAGCGGCTAAAGCAGGCAAGGATTTAGAGCAAGTACTTAATGGTGTAAAACAGGATGTTCCCAATGCCCATTTGTTGGCTTTGTTTGATACCCTCAAATACCTGCAGTTGGGTGGGCGTATTGGTAAAGCAAAGGCACTATTAGGCTCAATATTAAATGTGAAACCGATGATAACACTGAAGGATGGTGAGGTGATGCCGGCTGGTCAAGTTCGCACACGGGCTAAAGGTATAGAGCGGTTGGTTGATTTTGTTAAAAATGCCCAAGACATTGAGAGTTTAGCCGTTGGTTATAGCACCACACTGGATGAAGCCCAGACCCTTGCCAAGCGTTTGGCTTCTATCTTTACTAAAGAGCCGGTCAAAATAGCCAGGTTAGGCACTACCCTGGGAGTGCATGCCGGCCCGGGGACACTAGTTGTAACCCTGAGGGGAAAGATAGCCGAATAAAGATGACACTCGGCTGGAATATTTAAGTAACATAAAGTGAAAGAAAGAAGCACTGATAAAACATCGGCTGGGGCAGGATTTGACCAGCTAGTCAAGGGTTATGAGTTTTCTCCTGTCAGCTACGAGCTAAGCAAGTCGGCTATCTCTAAGTATCTGGAGGCAGTGGCTGGGCAGGGAGGTTATCCTTCTTCAGACTTCGTTCCGCCTATGTGCGTAGCTGCTCGCTCTCTAGGGGTATTATCCGGGCTGATTTCTTTACTGGCCGGTGCCATTCATACTTCTCAGGAGCTTGAATTTCTAAAGCTGGTGCCTGTCGGGACTACTATAGAGTGTCACGGCAGGGTAGTGCAGAAGTTACAGCGGGGCAGGTTGCGCCTGCTGGTAATTGGACTTAGCACCTTTAATCAGGACAAAGAACAGGTTCTGGCGGGAAAGACCACCTTAGTTTTACCCGGTTAGGAAATAGCATGTCTTCTTTAGGTAAGCAACCAAAAACTAAGTTAAAGGCAGGGGATACTCTGCCTGCAGTGGTAAAGCATGTCAGCCAGGAGAAGATTAACCTCTATGCCGAAGCCAGCGGGGATTTTAATCCTATTCATATTGATGAAGCCTTTGCCCGGCAGACTCCTTTCGGGGGCACTGTTGCTCACGGGATGTTATGCCTGGCTTACGTCTCAGAGATGATGACCGCGGCTTTTGGTCGGAGTTGGGCTGTGGGGGGCAGACTTTCTGTCCGTTTTAAAGCGCCAGCCCGTCCCGGGGATACCATAACTACCGAAGGTAAGGTAGTTTCCACTGTAGATGAAGAGGGGGTTGTTTACGCCAATTGTAGCCTGGGTGCCCGCAATCAAAAGGGGGAGACGGTGGTGGTAGGGGAAGCGAAAGTTAAGCTTGGTTGATAGTTGGGTTGCCCAGGGGAATTCGTCTAAACCAGATAGGTAAGCAATAATAGTGCCGCTGCCGTTCTCTCCAGCCATATACGGGAACCGCTACAGGTTCCCCAGACCAACGACTCCAGCCACTGAAGCCAGTATGTAAGCACGCTGTGAGTGCCAGAAGGGACGAGGTGGAGAGCCGTCAGCAACCTGGCACATCTCTGATTTGATTGGTTTAACTGGTGGTTTTTCGATTGTTGTTACCTCCTGATTGCGAGAAGTAATAATAACATTATTGGCTGACTATGAACAAGAGTTTGTTTGAACTTTTGCAGAACGCCTATCATATCAGTTAGCCTGCTTCCCCGGCTATATCCTTTACTGGTAGTTCGCATAATTGGGTGGTATCATAAAGGGAATGAATTAACTTGGAGGCCTGAATATGCAAATCAAGCTAAGTTTCCTGGGAGCAGCCCGTAATGTAACCGGTTCCCGGTATTTGTTAGAAGTTAACGGTGTCAGAGTCCTGGTGGATTGTGGGCTCTACCAGGAAAGAGAGTTTAGGAGCCGAAACTGGGACCCTTTCCCCGTTCCACCCGGTGATATAGATGCTGTTCTCCTGACCCATGCTCATCTTGACCACTGTGGTCTGCTGCCCAAGCTGGTTTGTGAGGGCTTCCACGGTAAAATTTACTGCACGGCGGCTACCGCTGAGATAACTCAGATTATGCTCATGGATTCAGCCAAGTTGCAGACAGAAGACGCAGAGTTTAAGGCGAAGCGGCATAAGCGAGAGGGTAGGAGAGGTCCGTATCCTGAGGTTCCGTTATATGTTGTTGATGACGCCATAGCTACCACTCCACTATTTGTGCCGGTAAGATACGGAGAGACGGTCCATATAACTGATGGGCTTGATGCTACCTTCTATGATGCCGGTCATGTTTTTGGTTCGTCAATGATAAAAGTCGTGGTTAGCCAGGATGGTGAGAGGAGGACAATTCTATTCTCCGGCGATGTTGGCCGGCAGGACCGACCAATAATAAAAGACCCCACCCTCTTCCACGAAGCAGATTATGTTCTGATTGAGTCAACCTATGGAGACAGACTGCACGAAAGTTCGGAGGATATAGGTAACAAACTCGCTGAAATTATAAACTCAACGCGACGAGCCGGGGGGAATATAGTCATTCCCAGCTTCGCTCTGGAGCGTGCCCAGGAAGTAATGTGCTATCTGAATGAATTATTGCTTGAGAACCGCATACCACACCTGATGGTTTTTGTTGATAGCCCGATGGCAATTAGTATTACCGAGGTATTCAAAAATCATCCAGAGCTGTTTGACCAACAAATGAGCGCACTTATGCGCCAGCATAACTCGCCCTTTGGTTTCTCTGGTCTGACTATGGTTCAGACCGTGGATGAGTCAAAAGCAATTAACCACATAGCCGGCACCACGGTGATAATGGCTGGTTCTGGGATGTGCACCGGGGGAAGAGTAAAACACCATCTCGTAACAAACATTACCCGGAAAGAGAGCACGATACTTTTTGTGGGATTTCAGGCAATTGGTACCCTCGGCAGACACATTGTTGATGGTGCTGAGGAAGTAAGAATACTGGGGCAGCATTACCCCGTCCGGGCAAGGGTAGCCCAGATACACGGTTTCTCGGCACACGCTGACAGGGATGAGCTTTTCGGCTGGATATCTGAGTTAAGAAAGCCTCCCCGGCATGTATTTATTACACACGGAGAAGCCAAGGCAGCGCAGAGCTTCGGGGAGTTCCTGCACAAGAAAACCGGATGGGAGACATCAGTGCCGGAATACAGAGAAGAGGTGTTGCTCAACTAGCGACGATGGGGTGGTGGAGGCTGTCAAGCCTCAGCGCTTATTTAAGAATATCACAGTGTGATACTCTAGCCAAGGGGTAGCAAAGCCGGCACAGCTGAGGAGAAGGGGGAAGGATACATATTTTCAGGGGGCAGTCGGGGATACTCGGTTGCCCTTTTTTGTCCTCAGCAAGACAATTACCCTGTAACAAGCCGGGAAAGGGGCTGAATTTTGATTTGAGGGGCTCTCCCGTGTCATCAGTTGGGAGAGCCCCTCTTTTTGTTTATTCGATTGCACAACTCAAGTAGCATACCACGCTTGGCTTGCAAGCGGTGCCTTATCCATTAAGAAAGTAATCGCCATTACTATTGCTGTAACCAACCCAGCATTTTTCTTAACCAATCGAATAAGGAAGCCTTTGGCTTTTTCTCCGACTCATTGAGAGCACGGTCACAGCGTATATTCTTCTTAGATTGAGCACCTTCATGATATCGGCATTAAAACATCTGGCCGGGCAACCATAATGCCAATTGTGGCCACTGCATTAGTATGACTACCCCCAGTAGGAGAATAAGGACAAAAGGAATAGAGCCCATGGAAACTTGCTTCAGGGTACTGCCGGGGGCCACTGCCATGGTGGCATACAAAGACAGACCAACCGGAGGAGTTATCAGACCTATGATATTGAGTATAGTGACTACTACGCCAAACCAGACACCATCCCAACCTGTTGCTATCGCCAAGGGATACATGGTTGAAAGGGTCATCACCATTACCGGCGTGGTATCTATGAACATTCCCAGGATTACATATAGAAGGGAAATACCAACTAGAATCACGACTGGTGACAGGTTGGCGTCGGCTGTCCATTGTATCAAGGTTTGAGATAATCTCAATTCAGAAAAAACGATTGCTGGTATAGAAGAGAACACAATGAGTACCATGACCATACAAGTGGTGCTTGCCGCCGAAAGTGCAGAATCCGTGACAAGCTTCAAACTGAATCTCCTCTGATGCACAGTTCCTAAGACTAGGGCAAAAAAGGCCCCTAGAGCTCCAGCTTCGGTAGGTGTAGCAAAACCGGTATATATGGAACCGAGTACTACAATTACAAGGACAACTATCGGTAACAGGCCAGCCAAACTGCTCAGAGTTTCCTTGCGATTCCATATATGTGTAGCGGCTGGCGCAAGATGAGGCTGCACTCTCAACCTAATAGCAAGATAAGTCATCATCGTTGCTGACATTACGAGACCGGGAATTAGTCCCGCCATAAACAGGCGACCTACTGACTCACCTGTTAGAGCACCATAGATGATCAGTGTAATGCTTGGAGGGATAAGATTGCCGAGTGTTCCGCCACCAGCAATCGTTCCGAGTGTGATTTCTCTATTGTAGCCTCTCTTATCTAACTGGGGGATAGCGATGCTCCCAATTGTGGCTGAACTCGCTATGCTTGAACCTGAGATAGCACCAAACATAGTGGCGGCCAGAATGTTAGCGTAGTAAAGACTTCCATGCACCCATTGGGCTAAGACGCTGGCTCCACGATATACGACCTCAGTTAACCCACCACGAAGAAGAAACTCACCCATTAAGAGAAAGGTACCGATAGCCGTCAAGGTAAAGCTATTTGCTGCAGTATAGGGGAAGTATTGTAGAAAACCAAGCTCAGCTCCAAACACGAAAGCGCTGACAATTCCTGCTACGCCTATGGCAATAAAAATCCACAGTCCGCTAAGCACAAAGAGCAGTATAAAAAGCAGGGACGATGTTAGTGCAATTAAAGTGAATGATAAATCTATCTCAGTCCTCCTTTCGTGAATGGGATTTTGCAGTCCGCTTCTCTGAGGTTGCAGAAGACTTAATTGCTCCTATCAGGTATGCCAACATCACCAGACTCAGAATGCCCATTCCTATTGGAACCAAAATGTGGGTGAAAGCAAGCGGTGCATGAAGATTGCCAGACGAGCGAATGCCTAGGCGAAAGCTATCCATGGTAGTTATTGAACCGTACCAGGTAATCGTTGCACAAAAGGCCAACGCCACAATAGCCCTAAATAGGTCAAAATCTTTCCTCCCCCTCGGCCCTACTCTCCCCGTGACCATCTCCACCGCTAAATGCCCTCCTTTGATAAAAACATAGGCTGCAGCCATATAGGTAACTGACACCAGCAAATAGCCTGATATTTCTTCCGAGCAACCTGTCGACCAGGTAAAGAACCTCCGGCCGATTACCTCTACAACTGAAAGGAGAACCAGGCTCACCAGAGACCACATCGCTACATGTGCCCCGAACAATGCAATCATGTTCGGAGAGCGGCGAGCCAGGCGAAGTACTTTGTCCCCCAAACCTGCTGCACCGGCTTTTTCTTCTGGCAGGTTAAGCCCACCTGAGCCTTCAGTCTTCATCTTTTTCATTCCTCTCGTTCCTCTGGTTTCCATTACTCTTTCAATAGAGTAAAGACATATCCCTCCACTCTCCCCTTATCGGGGTTGTTTTTCTCTAACTGGAAGGATATGCCTTTTTCACCTCCGGCGCCATCAATTTTCCACGGCTCTAGATATTGGCTCTAAAGTGACCTGCACCTGGGAACTATTTTACGCCACAGATCTCTTTTACCTTAGCCAAGTAAGCCGCAGCCTCACCACCGGTGTCCTCTACCCACTTGTCCCACGCTGGTTCCATCATCTTAGTCAGCTCATCTAGCTCTTCATCAGTTGGAGTAAGAATTTCAAGCCCGTAGTCCGCCACGGTCTTCAGAACCTCATTCTGGCGCGTGTTTTCATTTACCATCTTGGTCATGTGCTCAGTATATATGGCAAACTCTTCAATTAGTACCTTTCTGTAGCTGTCAGGCAATGCCGCCAGCGAGTCGGGATTGACATACCAGAGGTAGGTACCGACACCTAAAGGAATCGCTTCGAGATAGTTGCACGGCTCATACCATTTCGTTCTTTCAGTGCAATCTATAGAGGTTATTACGCCGTCTACTACGCCAAGTTGCATAGCCTGGTAAGCCTCTGAATGGGCACACTGCGTCACCGTGCCACCCGCTGTTTTTACAAACATCCTACCTGCTGGACCTCCAGCCCTGATCTTCATTCCGCTCCAGTCGGTCATGCTAGGAGGGGCTTTAGTTGTAACTGGCATCTGGAGTGTAGGATAAGGACCAACAGCTAACATTTGGACACCGAATTTAGCAAAATACAGCTCCTCTATTTTCGGCCTCAGGAAGTCGGTCACTGCTTGTGCCTGTGGTAAGGTTCTAATTAACATGGGTAACTCGTCAATGGCTAGTAGCGGCAGATCAGAGGGGGTGTGAAAGCCGTTCCAATCAGCGCCCGCCATGTCAACAACCCCTTTCCCCACAGCAACTGGCTCCTGGTCATAGCCAATGCCCAGCTCACCACCAAAATAACAATTCATTATAAACTTACCGTCGGTTCGGTCTTTAATTCTCGGAAGCACCTCCTCCCAGAAGAACTCGTACTCGTCCCCATCGTGGGGATTATTTAGTTGACTCTCCACCTTCCAGGTTACCGTCGGTAGCTCGGTCGGAGCTGGAGCTGGGGCTGGGGCTGGTGCCGGTTTAGCGCAGCCAGCAAAAACTAGCGAGAGCACCACCAAACCCATCACAATTAATACCATTGTTTTTTTAAGTTTAGACATTAATTTTTTCTCCTAATCTTAGATTTTGTAGGGTGTTAAACAGTTACCTTTCACTCCACTCTATCACCCCCTTCCTGTTCAAGTTTGATTATCAACCTTTTTCCAAGCTTGCATTCTCCCTCTTATCGTACTTTAGCTGGAAGAGTATTCATCACTTATTTTAGTAACTCGTTACCGGTTTGCCCAATGATTCCCAGTCAATCTCGACACCCAGCCCAGGTTTTTGTGGAACGTGGAGATAGCCTTCATTGTCGAGGACAGGATATTCCTTGAGGCCAAATCTCACGACATCTGGCCACCTCAACTCGTGGAATTCACAGTTCTTAATCGCACACTCGACGTGGAGATTGGCTACATTACAGATAGGAAAACCGTGGGCACCGCTGTGGAGCTCACACTGCATGCCAAAGGCGTCACACATATCAGCAACCTTCTTAACAGGGGTAATGCCGCCATAAATCATGACATCAGGGCGCACTATATCAACTGCCCGGCGAATCAGGTACTCAGGGATACTGTACATGCTCATTAGAGGGGTCTCGGTGGCAGCGATGGGAGCATCAATTTTTTCTCTGAGCTTAATTAAGCCTTCAATATCAGAGTCTAGAATCGGCTCCTCAAACCAGTAAAAATTTAGCTCATCACATAGCTTACCCATTTGCAATGCCAGTCCACGTGGATAAGGACCACCGTCAAGCATCAGTACCATGTCGTCACCACCCGCTCGCCGGCATGCCCGGCAAGTTTCAACGGTAATCTCCGGAGCGACATGTAACTTGTAAGCGGTGACCCCCTGTTTCTTGCAGGAGATGACCTCGTCTGCATATTCCTGAGGGGAGGACAAATCATAGGAACTGGCGTATACTCTTATTTTGTCGCGATATGCACCCAAAAGCTTATAAACTGGCTGCCCCAGTGCCTTGCCGGCAATGTCCCATAATGCGATATCTACATACGCCATATCCCTTAATGTTATTTTACTGTAGTATTTAGAACCCCTGCCAGCATCATACCAGAGCCATAAATCTTGCCAAATCCTTTCTCTGTCAAGAGGGTCTTTACCAACTATCATTTGCCTAATTGCACTAACGGTTGACTCAGGCACTTCTCTATCATTAGAAGCGAAGCCCTCTACTCCGTCATCGGTAATAATCCTTAGTAAGGGAAAAGGTACTTTCCCCTTGACACGCGGAAAGCCAGTTCGTCCTTCCCCAGGGTGCTGAGGCTTCTCGTGACGATACAGTTCATATCTGACATCTTTAATTTTCATAATTACTCCGTTCTGATAGTTATTTTTAAGAGGGCTCTCAGCCGAAATTACAACTAAGAGTCCTCTTTTGAACCACTACAGCAATGACTTAATAATAGCAAGGACTTATAATAATAGCAAGGACTTATAATAATAGCAAGGACTTATAATAATAGCGCTAATAGCGAAAGCTTACAAATCTCCCCCAGGGACAATATATACAGTGAGACAGAATTAAAGGTATTTACCGCTCCCAAAACTAAGTTTTTCTGCTATTTACTGGGGTTTGCAACTCCTTCCTGATGCACATTAGCCCTATACTGTGGGCCACCCGGGGTAGCCAACTTAACGCACAAACTTTATCCTCCCCAATTTATACCGGCTTGGCAAAGGCAGCATCAGCCCTGAACAGCAGCCGCACTTCGCTTCGATGAATGGATATCGCCCAGGCATGCAATCCAGCACGAGAAAGAGACGGTTGAAGATTTTGGTTAGCTATCCGTTAGCTATTTCTGGAAGAGTGCTTGGTCTTCAGCCCTTTAGCAGGCAGTTTTAGCTTCAAAAAGTGGCACGCCTAGAGGGATTCGAACCCACGACCCTCGGTTCCGAAGACCGATGCTCTGTCCGCTGAGCTATAGGCGCAAGTCAAAGAATGAAGCTAAAATTGTCCCAAGTGGTTAACATAACGGCGCTATTGCCATTTTTGCTAATAATTTGCTAATAATGCTTTCCAATAGCCTCATTTTCACGCTTATTATACCTATTGCTGAAAGCCTCGTCAAAGCGGGTTGCTGCGGCCTCTTGAAGTCCAGGGGCAACATGGCTATAGGTATCAAGGGTTATCTGTATGCTGGCATGGCCTAACCGCTCCTGGACTATCTTGGGGTGCGTTCCCTGCTTCAGCATTAAGCTAGCATGGGTATGCCGTGCATCGTGAAGCCTTATGCCCTTCAGTCCTGTCCGTCTCACCAGCTTAATCCAGGCATGAGTAACGGTATTCGGCAGAAGCGGCCTGCCTTCAAGGTGGCTGAATACCAGGTCATCATCTTTTAATGGTATTCCCAGCATGGCCCGGTCTAGCGCTTGCTTTTCTTTATGCTCTTTAAGCAGTAGGGTAGCTGAAGGTGGTAAGGCAACTGTGCGCCTCCCTGAAGCCGTCTTTGGTGACTCGAAGACAACCTTACCATCTTTTAAGACATGCAGGCTGCGGCTTACGTAAACCTGGCTGAATATGAAGTCAACGTCCTGCCAGCGCAACGCTAATAGTTCGGAACGGCGCATACCAGTGAAAAGGGCGGTGTAGAACAGCACATAATAGGGGCTGTTTTTAGTGCTCTCAAGGAAGCTAGTAATATCATCTTCACCCCAGGTCTGCATCTCTGGCCGTTGCACATGGGGCGGGCTGACTGCGTCCGCAACGTTCCTTGACAAAAGCCCCCATTCTACCGCCGTTTGAAGGGCTTTGTGTAAGGCCGTATGGTGGTGTCTTACCGTCTGAGCGCTCACGCCTCCAATGCCATTACAGCGCCCACTACTTAGCTTCTCCGAATAGTAGCGCTGAAGGTGCTCAGGTTTCAGTGCCGTCAAGGTCGTATTCCCCAGGGCTGGTATAAGGTGACGGCGTATGATATGCTCATAGCCTTCGGCTGTCCTGGGGGCAAGGTTAGTCCAGGCATAGTCCTTTAGCCACCTTTCAAGGTATTCGGCAAGAGTTGTCTTACCAGGCTTAATGAAAGTCCCGTTATCGAGCTGGTGTAGAATCTCTGAAAGGCGCTTTTCAGCGTCTTTTTTGCTGCCTTTGACAGTGTGCCAGGAATACTTGTATTTGTGCGTGTTGGCATCTTTACCGAGGCTGACAACGACTGAATAGCTGTTTTTACCCCTCTTTACTATGTGACCTCTCATCTTGATAATCCTCCTAGCGTAAATTCAGTTAAGCAACAAAATCAGTATCACTGATAATTAGCTAGCCTCGCGGCATATTCTAAATAGGACAGATGTCGCACTGCGTATTAAGAATTATGGGACGGAGAACCAGCGGATTCAGTACCGCTTCAAGCTGGCTAGCGTTCTCTTGCATCTTAGAGACTTCCTCCTTCATTTTTTGTATCAAATCCTCTTTCTCTAGGAGAAGATTTTTGATCGTCCATTTGGAGACATTAGCCACTTCCTTCGCCAATAACTCATTATCATCAGGACTTTCACGGTCGAACGTCACGTTTGTTTCTGCCGGTGCATTTTCATGAAAAACAACCCAGCCAGTACCTTTCTTGGTCAAGCTTACTCCTTTCATCGCAGTCACTTGGCTGTTCTTGCCCATCACACCGTTCAGCCACATATGTATCAGGATTCCATTCTTGATATTCTCCGTAACACTTGAGTTCATATAGCCTTTATCAAGTTTTTCTTTAAGCTTTGACTCCTGGTTCAGAATATTGGTGAAAACTACGTGGATTTCTTTTTTCATATATTCTATATCCTTGATACAGCTATCCCTGGCCCCTTTCCATATATCCAAGACTTGCCAGGGCATCTTTCTTTCTGTGTGGTCACGGAGTGATTTGAAGAGGAGTTCGTTCATGCGGATTACACGCTTATCTCGTTGATGGTCTCCCAATCGTGGTCCAAACGATGGTTGATCCTGATAAATGTCTTTTGCTAAGAATTGCCACATTACTTCGTCCGCTCTCCGCAGGTCTGTCAGCGGATGCGGAATGACAAGTGAATTAAGCAGAAGGTTTGCCATTTGGGAGAGTAGGTCCAGGTGCATGCGATACTCCTGGGCAACCACTTCCTTACGGGCGTCTTCGAGCTGTCTTTGGGATTGTTTAGCGGCCCACTCATCATACTCACGTTTGGCAATTCGCCGGGCAATCCCCGTTTCTTTCTCAATTTTTACCCAACTAATACCTTTTTCGCGAAGATTTAATACTTGCTCTAACTGATTATGAGACAGCATTATCTTCTTCATACAACACCTCTACGTGACATTTTATTACCATTGACTTATCTATCATATCAAGCAGTGCTATGTTGACACATATAATAACATAAAATTAGACTGATGTCAAGTTTATAACAGGGAGGGGCTTAAGATGGCAAAGGATGAACGAGAACATTTGGTGTACTCACCAGACGAAGCGAGAAAGCTTCTCAAAATAAGCCGAGGGCTCGTTTACGAGGCTATCAATACCGGTCGGATACCGAGCATACGAATTGGTCGCAGAATCCTCATACCTCGTTCCAGACTGGAGCGGTTACTTAATGAAGGAGCGGATGCGAAATTTCGAGAAGAAAATGATACGGATTAAAAAATCATCCTGAGTCTTGATTCGTACATAACAGGATATTCTCCGGGTGTAGATTATGAAGACATACCTCGAGATAAATGAAATAGAGCAGTTAGAAAAGGCAGCATCCAATCTGCGGGACAAGCTGCTTATCCGCACACTCTTCCATCTAGGCTGCCGAATCAGCGAGGCCTTGACTCTGAAAGTTGAGGACATTGATTTTACACAGAGCACCGTTGCTATCATACACCTTAAAGCCCACCTGAAACTTACTTGCTCCGAGTGTGGACAAAGACTCGGCAGAAGTCACGCTTTTTGCCCAAAGTGTGGAGGTAAGATTGAGAAGGCTCAAGCTGAGCAGCAGGAACACCGGCGGCAGAGAGTACTGCCCATTGACGGCGATACCTTGAAGATGCTCCAGGAATATGTGCAACGCGGTGGTCCGGTTGTCAAAGAGGGAAAGCGTTTCATTTTCGGGATCAATAGACATAGGTCGTGGCAGGTTGTGAAAGAATGTGCCGAGAGATCTGGTCTACCTAAGCTCATTAACCCCGAGAGCGGGAAATTGCACAATATTTCTCCACATAAACTAAGAGATTGCTTCGCCATTCTCGCAATGAAAACAGACGATTCTGGGGATGGTCTGAGGCTTCTTCAGGAGCACTTGGGGCATCAGAACTTTAATACCACAGCTAAGTACCGCAAGGTTTCCGGCAAAGAGCACCATGACTGGTACCAGAAACTATGGAAAAAGAAAGGTTCATGAGCATTTACTTTCACCTGAAGGAGAAAACAATTGGTTGAGCTATTAAAGCCAGCCAGAGGCGGTTTTCTCCGTCCCTTTGGCTGTGGCTGGTTTATCAGAGAATTTCTCTTGGGTCACGGTGCGAATGGCTCACCCAGGATAGACCCCGATGTCGGCGCTCCTCAGGCAGACATATTTTACGAGTACAAAATGGCTCTTATGAAAGCGACTGCTTTAGATCGAGCTACCAGAGCAGAGGAAGGGAGAGCCAGACAAGAGAAACGCTCGATCAATCCTGATAATATTGACAGGCTTGCCGAAAGGTATTTTAGCCGAATGCCCTACAAATCTCAGGGCTGCCGTTTCCACAGCTTCGTGGTCTACTTCTCAAACCTGCAGAGGCTGGGTTGGGTAGAACCTAGCGGTAAGGAGGAAACATCAGAATTTCAAGATCATTACCCACCGGGTCAACCACGGAAATATTTCCGTCTCACAAAAGCTGGACGTGAGGCTGGCGATACTGCTTGGGCAAACCCCCTCCGGGCACTCTATGGCTGAGAGCCGCTCAAGCAGGCTTCAAGTTGATGCCTGAGGATTTAAGGGGTGATATGCCCCTGATAAAAATAATAGAAGAGGTGAGAACATGTCGCTTACTGATGACATTTATCGTGAACTCTCGAACGGACTAGAAAATAATCTGGACTGGCAGCAATTCATGGCCAAGTACAGCGCCAGCAAGGGGCCGCTGTATAACGCCATAGGTCGATTCTTCACCGAGGTCGGACCGAAGATAGTAGCCCTAAATGAAGAGAAGAGCCGAGTCCAAAGCGAGTTAGACCAGGCTGGACTGACGCTAGATTCTTTGGACCAGAGGAAAAAAGAAGCACAAAGTAATATTACCTCCCTGGAGGACAGGGGAAATGCCCTAAATGGGCAAGTTGAGACCCTGGAGTCCAAACTTGCGGAAAAGAGTGAGTTGGTAAAGCATCTGGCGGAACTTGAAAGGTTTGGCTTTAATATCGAGAGACTAAATCTATTACGGGATACCCTTCGGCAGACTGGGGCAAAACACGGTCTTAATAGTAAAGAGGCCGTCAGCAAGTTCTTCGGTGACCTAAAAGATTACGACCTGGTACTTGAGACTGAAGTGCGATTAAAGGGGCTTCAGACACAAATAGAGACCAAAAAGCTGGAAGCTGAAAACTGGCGGGCAAAAGAGGAGACGCTCAGGAGAGAGTATTATAATTTAAAGGAAGCCATTGAGGCAGTCCATGCCTTCTTCAACAGGGGCATCAAGTTAAGGCAGATAATTGCCTGGCACCAAATTCTGACCCGGTTTCAAACAGTGGAGCAATTTGACCAATGTCTGGCACAATATGGCGACATAACCAAGCTGCTAAACACCAGGAGAGAAGAAGCTGAAAGCTGCGAGTTGAGACTGGTGAAAGCCCAAAGCCAGGTGGAAACTCTGGAAAAGGAGAAGGCTAAAATCGAGGGAGCAATTGATGCCCTTAAAGAAGCCGGGGTCAAGGAACTAAAGGTCATGACTGAGGAAGGCACAAAGCAGCTAAAGACATTAGCCAGTAGGGAGATAAATGAAATCCGGGGAGTAGGTCAGGAAGTCAGAAAAGAGTTCAGCGACTTCTTTAACCGGCTTGACGCCTTAGTTAAAAAGGTTTTTGAGATCGGGGAAGAGTTTGAAAGAACAAGGCAAGAACTGCAGAAGTACGAAGGTGTAAAGAATGTTCTCGAGTCTCACGCAGCCGCATCGGAGGCAGAAAATGAGCTTCCTGAACAGTCTTAACGACCGGCTGACGACAATGGAACGAGAGGTGCAAACCCTTCCTGAGGAGCTTGATTCCATGGTCAGGCGCTTTGACCAAGGTAAATGGGAAAACCTGCTTCTCCGTGTCAACGAAGATTTTAACAAACTACTCGACAAACTTTATGCTCCACGGACTAATGGTGCATTTGCCCTACCTTTGATATTTGACCTACAGTCCCTTTCCTTCACTCCAATAACCAGCGAAGACAGGGCTAGGTGGCGAGCTGCTCGTAAATCGGAGATACGGGTCGTAATAGACAAGGGAAGAGTGGAAGTTATGGCCGCCTCCATGGTTGCCGGCAATTGGGAAACTACGGTTTCTCAGATAGCCCCTGTCGCTCAGCAAAAAGGCTACATAGTGCTGAGATGGGACCAATATATAGAGCTGCTGGATGAAATAGGTACATTAATTGGAGAATGAGGAACTAAGATAGGATTACCCCGGTTGTTTCCGCATCTTGCTCTCCAGGCGTAGTCCATCCAGAGTCCAGGTATAATCCACCTTGTTGGCGTATCACTATCACAGTCGGTTCCTCAAGCTGGACTACACACCCAAATCGAACCTAGTCCAGCTTGAGTCCACCTTGTTGGCGTGTCACCGTCACGGCTAATTCCTCAAGTTGGACTACGCACTTAAATTGAACGTAGTCCAAGTGCAGTTCACAGTGTTGGCAGTGTTTGCAAGCTGTGATAACAATGTTAGTACTTTGAGCCTAATTTTAGTGTTAGCATGCCAACATTGGCAGGGTGTTAGCACCCGGAAACACGATGCCGTGGGGGTGACAACTAATAGTGCCGCCATCACCGCCAATGATCCCTGCCGCTGCTTACGCCACAATATTCGCCGCAATGTTCGCCGTAATGTCCTTCAGGGTCTCACTAGCGGCATGCTCATCACGGATGGCTTTAACTCAGGCTCTGATTATTGTCAGCTACCTTGCCAATGTATACGTCAACTTCTTATTTGAACTCACCTCGCCAATGCCCATCATAACCTGATACATGGAGCCAGCCTTACGGCAAACCTCTTGGTCAATCACCGATAACGAAACGACCATCGCTGGCATGTCCGAAGCCCGTCGCCTGACTGGTAAATAGTTTTAGCCTCGTGAAAACATCACCGTCCGAAAACATTGTAAATATAGGTTCATTTTGAAATATCACTTTCCTTCCTTTTGTTGGATGATATAACTAGAAAACAAAAAGCACCTTAACAATTGAATATGAGTTGAAGCTCTGACCTGAACGCTTGCCCAAGTCTATCTGGTAAATAAAATGCCCTAGCCGACCGTTAAGAGAGCTAGGGCAAATCTAACAGAGGCGGTGAACGCACAATGCTAGACTGGAGCAAGTATAGCAAAGTAGCCGACAAGCTACAACACAAGGCAATATATCAGGATAGAGAGGACTTAAATCACACCATTGTATTGAGCCTTGCCAGAGCACAAGAGAGGCTAGATAACGATGGTGGTGGGCACTTATCCGATATAGCTATGCTACGGATAGGCACTTACCAGTGCCAGAAGTATTGGAGACAGCAAAAGAGGCTACTAACCATCTTAAGTCTCAATTCCGAGGTAGACGACGGAGACGGTAACACTACCGAGCTAATAGAGACCCTAGCCGACGACAAGGCAATTGACCTAGAGGCTTGGCTAACCGAAGCTACTTGGCGGTTAGGTTACCCACAAAGGTTAGTAGCGATAGCCTGTAAGAGGGTTAAGGGAATATCACTAGACGGTAAAGACCGTAAATATCTATGTAAAGTGCTCAAAAGATACCAAAAGCCCCTATTTTAGGGGTAACAAAACGCCCCTCTCAATGCCCTGTATATAGTGGAAGCTCCGTTGAGCCAGCGGGTTGCGGTCAGCGGTCAGCTTACTATCAGGCAAAGCCGATAGCCTTGCCCACTATCGGATAGCCAAAAGGGGGTTACATCATAGAACAACTGAATATAGAGGGCAAGCGTTCAGGCGAGGGCTTTGTAGCTCATAAGGCTACACTGGTAAATACCCTGTCAAGGGCATTAGCCGATAGAATAGTGCTAATGGACTTGACCATCGGGTGTAAAGGCTTACTCGGATACCTTAAGGCTTTGGGGGGTAGTAACATCGTTAAGGTTATCCCCTCAAACGGCAGTGCTAGCGGGTCGCAGGCTACCGACAAGAGGCTTAAGGTTATCTGCGGGGCTAATACCAGTTACCTGGCCGATAGCGAGTTCATAGGGGAAAATACCCCGATGACCTTTTGCGAGGTTAGGGTAAGTCCGTCAAGCTCCGTCAAGCCCAATGTAGGGGCTGGTGAGCTAGCCGAAGCACTTAATAGAGTGTTACCCTTTACTGCTACAGATGATAGCCGACCAGTTTTACAATGCGTTAAGTTCATAGCAAAAGAGGGTAAACTAACTCTGGTAAGTGCCGATGGTTTCAGACTGGCAATAGTCAACCTTGACTATGATGACGGAGAGGGGGAAGCCCTAGTTAGCCGTGATGACCTTAAGGGCGTGAGTAATGCTCTTAAGAGAGCAAAGCGGGCAAGGGTCAGCTTTGGGAATGAGGATGTTACTATACCCTCAAGCCTCATTATAGACACCGAGCTAATCCGCTATAAGTGGGTTAGCGTTGGCGGTAGCTTCCCAGAGTATGAGAAGCTAATCCCTACCGAGTTCAACTACTCGGCACACCTTGACACGATAGAGGCAATCAAGGCGGTCAATTCCCTTAAGTCTTTTGCTACTGACAAAGCCTATCCCTTAGACCTTGATATAGGCGATGGTAAGGTGGTAATGGCTGACCCTGATGGAAAGGGAATTGCCGAGCTAACTGCCGATACCGACGGACAAGGTAAGGTTAGGCTAGACGGTCAATACCTTGCGGAAGTCCTAAGAGCTTGCGGTGGTATGGTAGATTTTAAGCTCACCAACGCCTATTCCCCAACACTCTTTAGCCACAATGGTTATAAGGTGGTGGTAATGCCAATGATGACCAGTGAGGCTAATAAAGAAGCCAAAGCCGAGAGAGAAGCAAAGGCAGAGACTGCCGAGCCAGAGGCAGAGACTTATGAGGTTAGGGGGGAAAGTGGGGAAGTGCCAGAGCCAGTTACACCTACTGACACTGAGCCAGAGGCTACCACCGAGCCAGTAGCCAAGAAGCCTAAAAAGGCAAAGCGTAGCCGAGCCAAAAAAGAGCCAGTAACCGCATAGAACGCTTGTAACTCAAAAACAACGGAGAAAAGAGGTTCTCTTAACCGAGAGCCTCTTTTTTTCTTTTTCCAGAGATTTTAGAGCAGAAGGGAGAAAGATGGAGATAGTTTATAAACACCCCAACACCAGGAAGTGCTACTGGCTTTGCCAAGACTGCCTTAAGGGGCATACCCACCGGTGCTCCCCAAAGTGCCCCGACTACCTCTCCAGAGCCAGAGCTAAGAAACTGAGAGAACTAGCCAGAGTTTGACGATGCTAGGCGAGAATTGAACGGGTAACTATACCCGGAAAGGAGGTGAAACTATGCCTATCAAGTGGAGCGGTGTCAAGGTAAGTGAGGCTATGGATGAGGTAGAGAGTCAGATTAACCTGGCCGAGGGGTTTATTGCCGAAGCCAGGGAAAAGGCGGAGACAGCCAGAAAGATAACTAACCTGCCCCAGTATCTTGACCAGCACCTTATCCGCCTAATCGGTGATATTGAACGGATAGACAACATCAAAAGCTCCATAAAAGCGGTCCGAGAGGATATTCCCGACGGAGCGATAGAGAAGGAGCAGGCGAGCGCCAAGCACGGCAACCAGCAATCACTAATCTAAAAAGTGCCGGAATTTGAAGGGGTAACTATACCCAAAAATCGGAAGGAAAGGAGGGGCTTAGAGTGAGAATATATGTTGTGATTGCCGTGTTAGCTGGTGTTGTGGACTCAGTTCGTATCCCAATGGCAATTTCAGTGCAGGGATTTACCAATGCTGATGAAGCCAAAACAGCACTGGCTAACAAAAGAAAGGAACTCGGCATCAAGCTCGGTGCCGAAGAATCCCCAAATGAGGTACAACTTCACGAAATTGATGTCTAGCTGATTCTACGTTCAACTGGGTGTGGGCAACGAGACGAAGGGGTAACCATGCTCAGAAAGGAGGTAACAATTGAATAAGACTAAAGAAGTAGAGAAAGGCATCTCTGACATCGTCGGTGTCTTTATGGACCCTATCCTTGTCTTTCCTGGCGGTTGGGAAGACTCCCTTCCCGACTGGCTAAAGAATGCCATCACCCTGGAGAGGCTGGCGATGAATATGCGAGTCCTCAAGGGAGAACTGCCGACCGGTACCGATGCCGAAGCATGCGCTTATCTTATGACGGCCAGTCTCACCGAACCGATAGACCACGACTGGACTCAAATCTACCTGTATATTGCCGGCAAAACCTACAAACGGTGGAATAATAAGTCCGAGATGCCAGACAATATCCGGGTAGAATCGTTGAACGATGACCAGATGCGAGACCTCAATCGGCTAAAGGCATGGCTCTATCAGCGGCACACCACTGCGAGGCAGGATAAAGACCGAACTGAGAGGCGGCAGAAAAGAGAGGAAGAGGAAACCAAAAGGCAAGAAGCACAGCCAGCACTGTTTGAGTTCTAGAATTACCGGGTGATTACTTTGTGGGGGCCTGGGGAGATTTTCCCCAGGCCCCTTTTTTGTGTCTGATTATACTTAATAAGCTCTTGTTTAACGGAGGTCACTTTTCAAGCGTTTGTTGCCTAAATTACACACTCTACTTTGTTGGCTGAAGTGGAACGACGTCTTTGCTATCTCTTAAGTCAACCCTCTCACTGACTCCGGTCTGGTATCTAATGCCTACTTAATTTATAATGAGGGAAAATCAAGTTAGGGTAGGCTTAGACTTGAGGTAATGTAGAGTACGGGTCATTCAATGGGGAGTGCAATTCTCTATTCCCCACAGGTGGATTTACAATTAGCAGCAGGGAAAGTAAGCAAGGATAATGACTCAGTTAATTGAGTGGATAAACGACAACTGGCTTGCTGTAGCTATCCCACTGATAGTCTTCTTTGCCTTTTGGATCGCCGGCCTTTGGCTAAAAAGGATTGCCTTCGACGCTTTTAACCAGTGGTTACTCAAGGCGAAATGGGAACTAAGACAATTAGTTATTGAGAGGACGCGCACCCCATTCTTACACTGGTTCCTTGTATTGGGTGCTTATATATCTATTCAAATTTCGGTATTACCATCAGAAGCCAAAACGATGGCTGGCAAGATAATAGCCAGCCTCTTTATTTTTTCCTTAGTATGGGTAGCTGTTAGCCTAAGCGAAAAGGTAGTCAAATTTTACTTGCCTAACCTGAGGCTTTACTTGGCTAAAGTAAAAGCCCCCCAGCCTCCTACCACACTGGTAGTAAACATTATCAGAGCTATTGTCATTGTTGTTGGAGTATCAATTTTGCTTGGTATCTGGGGAGCACCAAACACTTGGGGCATTTTGGTTCTTGCGGCAGGACTGCTTATAGCTGGTTTAGCCTTAAGGGACGTAATCGCGTATAGGTCAAGGTTCTTGAAGATTCGTAAACTATTTATAAATCTTCTAGTTATTGCTGGCTTAGGGTTGGTGGCTTGGACTGGATACCTCTTATTTACCCACCAGACTAACGCGACCTCAGGTACCGTGACATTCCTGTTAGAGGTTGGATTCTTAATCTGGATTATTTCAGTACTGCGCAGCCATAAATATAAACGGATAAAGCCCAGTTTTAAGCTAGTTTTCTTTTCACTATTGGCAATTGCTCTAGTTTGTGCATTCGCTGGAATAGAACCAATGTCATCCGTTAAGGATAGAGCAACTGTCTGGGCTGGAGAAAAATGGGAAACTGTCACCTCTGTCACTCCTGCACCCGCTTTCCCCACCTCTGTGCCAGAGGGTGTAACCAGCACCGTCGCAAAGGTCAAGCCTGCGGTGGTCATGGTAGAAGTTGAGGATAGCATGGGTTCGGGAATGATAATTGACAAATCTGGCTATATACTGACAAGTAACCACATTGTGGAAGATGTCCAGTCAGCAATAGTTATCTTGAAAGAGGGTGGACAGTTCCCAGGTGAAGTCATCGGTAGAGACGAGCTTAGAGACTTAGCAATTATCAAAATTTCAGCTAGTGAGTTTGATTTTCCAGTAGTAACACTTGGCAATTCTGACAAACTCGAAAACGGGGAGGAGATCATAGCTATAGGTTACTCTCTTGGTTTAGAGGGTGGCGCGACTATTTCCAAGGGAATAATTTCAGCATTCCGTTACAGCGATGGGATGCGCTATATTCAAACAGATGCTGCCATCAACCCAGGGAATAGCGGTGGTCCATTGATAAACCTTAACGCAGAGACGATAGGCATAGTAACTTTTAAATTCGTAGGTGAAGGAGTGGAGGGGATGGGTTTTGCCATTGCTATAAATGATGCAAAACCGTTCATCGCCCAGGTAAGGGAAAGAGACCAAGCTCAAGAGCAAGCCGAGCAAGAAGAGCAGGATTTACTAGCACTAGAAAAGGAGACTTTTAGGCTAGTAAACGTAGAGAGAAAAAAACTAGGCATATCACCTGTTCTATGGAACGAAGAACTGCATAGTGGTGCTAGGATACATAGTCAAAACATGCAGGAAAAAGGCTTTCTATATCACGATACACAGGGGATGTTTGCAGAATGTTGCTATGGTGCCAGTTACGCTTCTTCCATCTATGCCACAGCGGAGGCTACGGTGGAAGGTTGGATGTCGAGTACAGCAGGACACCGAGAAATTTTGCTTGACCCTCAGTATAGACAAGGGGCTATCGGAATAGCAAGAGACAATGGCTTTTGGGCAACATACAGATGCTACTAGAATCACAATCTGGACAATTGTTACCCCTGAACATTCAGGAGTTTGTGGGCTGAGTGGTGACAGCGAAACGGCCGAAGGGCTTAATAATCTCAGTACTCTCTCTGGTGATATCGCTTGTCTTCGTCCGGTCCACGAATTTCAGTGTCCTTCTTCAAGACCGAAAAAGTGCCCTATCTCGTGGAGTACGGTGACGCGCACCTCAGCCTCCATCTCGACGCGGATACGGCAGGCGCGTTCAATTGGCCCCTTATAAAGAGTGATGCAATCGGGTAGGGTAGTGTCATCCATTGAGCGTTCCACCAGGGGAACACCTTCATAAAGCCCCATAACGTCCGGCATATCATCGGGGGGTTCGTCCTCTATAATGACGACCACGTTCTCCAGATAGCTCTGAAACTCCTCCGGCAAGGTTGCCAGGGCCTTTTCTACCAGGCGTTCAAATCCTTCATGAGATAATTTGTCCTTTCTTACCATGGCTAGCTGCTCACCCGTCTATTCTGATTCCATTTACCTGGCCCACTGTTTATCCCCTTGGTTTCGCCAGAGTGAAAAGGAGCCAAACAACCAGAGAAATGACCACAAGTGCCACCACAAGTTTGGGAACTAACAACAGAAGTGCGGGCCCTAATCTAAACGTCACGACTGCAAGTATCATTAAACCAGCAGCTATCAGTAAGGATCGCCGTGCATTGATGAGGTATCGTGACCTAGTCGCAGCATGAGGTGGTGTGCCCGGTGAAGGTGCCACGCCCCGGGCGGCATCATATGCCGCTCTTTTAACCGGATCCGTAAGCACCTCATAGGCAGTATTGATCTGCTTCATTCTCTTCGCGGCGTTGGATACCTGACTTACATCAGGGTGGTATTTGAATGCCAGCCTGCGATAGGCAGCATCGATAATCTCCTTCTCTGCCTTGGGATGTACCTGGAGAATGCCATAAAAATCAAGCCGAGTTGCCATCGTTAAGCCGCAGTTTCTATCCTTCGGTTCTTACGGCATTATCTCTGGGAGCACTAGGTCAAGACCCTGACCCGAAGGTATCACAATGACTTTGATATCTTCTCCGAGCCTGTCTAGCAAGATATACTGCAACACTTGAGGTGTTAGAGATTCAGCAATAGCTTTGTTGGCGGCAACCTGAGCGTCAGTAACAATGCGAATGTACTCGGCTTCACCTTCTGCCTTGGCGATTCGAGCGGATGCTTCCCCTATGGCCTCGGCTTCTGCCTGCTCAGCTTCAACCTTGACACGCTCCAGCTTGTTCCTTGCCTCCCATACTGCCTGCTCTGCCGCCACTTTGGCTTCGATAGCGGCAACGAACGTGCTACTGAACCGGAACTCCGTTATCGATACTGTCTCAGTGATGATGCCACGCTGCAAGAGTCGATTTGACAGGTTCTCTTGGATTTCATCTTTGACCGTTTCACGTTTCAGGATAAGGTCTTCCGCAATGTATTTTGCGGTGACCTGCTTGATGGTCTCCTGGACGGCCGGAGCGGCGATCCTATCTATAAACTCCAGCCCCAGCGTCCTGTAAACCTCGGCGGCCATGCTTGGGTCCAAACGCCAGTTGAGGGCAATGGTAGTGTTGACATCTTGAAGATCACGGGATGCCGAGGCCGCACCGGTTTCATATTTCTCGGTCTGAACTGACATCTTTACTACCGAATCTAAGAACGGCAGCTTCATTTGGAGACCCTCATCAAGGATTGTGCCCGTCACCGCACTAAAGCGGATGACCACCCCGCGATGACCGGCGGGGATTGTCGCAAATGAGCCAGCAATGATGCTGATAACGATTAAGAGGACACCGATGATGCTGGCAATATTCCCCCCAAGCCGGCTTCTAGGATCTCCCGTGCCTCCCTTGTTTGTCTGCGTCAGGTATAAACCAATAACAACAACGATGATACCAAAAACAAGTAGTCCAATCATCTATCATCTCCTTCTTAAGATTTCTGGGTAAGAAAACGGTCGCTTACCAAATGTACCTTTTCATATTACTGGATAGCAACCGGTTTTGTCCACCTTTCGTTGGGGTTCCTGTGATTTTTTACGATATATTACGCCAGTGAATGAACATTCCGCTATTTAGTGCAATTGAGGTTACCCGTTACCCGCCGAAACTTGAACTCAGCTTTTCAGGGCGGTTTGAGGTTCCATAAAGCTCCGCTCTCGTTACAATTACATAGAATCATCAGTCTAAAACCGCTACAAGTATTGAGACACAGTTAGGAGCGATCACGATTCGTATGACCGTAACCCCCCAAAAGTACTATAGACGAATATGAGGTGTTATGCCTACTATTACACTAGGATATTCTGCCAGGATTTATAACGTGGGATTAGAAGCGCTATTTAAGGGATGGACGGGCGAGTTAAAGACCAAGTTTATCAATGGCCTATCCCTAGATGAACAATATCGAATTTTTAACAACATAATTATCCAGACGGAACGGGGTTCTACACAAATAGACCATATAATAGTCTCCAAGTATGGCTTATTTGCCATTGAGACTAAAGACAAAACTGGATGGATATTCGGAGACCCCGATCAGGAGCAATGGACTCAAGTAATCTACAACAAAAAGTATCAATTTCAGAATCCGTTAAGGCAAAACTATCATCATACAAAAGCCCTATCCGAATTTCTTGGGATTGAACATGATAAGATACACTCTCTAGTGGTTTTTTGGGGCGATTGTGAATTCAAGAGCCCGATGCCGGATAATGTCTTAAAAGGCGGCATTTTCAACGGTAAATATAAAAACTACATCCGGTGCAAAAATATGACACTACTCTCACCGGACGAAATAGGCAGAATTTGTGCGGATCTAGTTAGGGCAAAAGATAGCGCGGGCTTCTTAGCTGGTTGGCATCATAGCAAAGAGCTTAAGAATAGATACGGCAGTAACACAACTTGTCCCAAATGTGGTGGACATTTGGTTAAAAGAACCTCAAATAGAGGTCAAGGAACTGGAAAGCCTTTTTTGGGCTGTAGTAATTACCCGCGTTGTCACTATATAAGAGACCTTTGACTACCTTCAATCCCCGAACCTTGGAAATTGCCAGCCACGAAATCTATTGTGAAAATCGGGATGTTTGCATGGAAAATGCCACAAAATGAGTTAGTGTGACAATATGCAAGATTGTTAAGGAAACTATCAGAGAACGCCTCTTTGGTTAGATAAGGTAACAGGAAAAACGAAAAGAAAACACATAGACCTGCCCACACCCATTTGTTGTCTCTATTTCCTAGGCTGCGGAATTCCCGTCTCCCAGATACCATAACTCTGTCTCCGTACCAGCGAAATAGCCAAAGTAGGAATCCAGATAACCAGGATAATATATCTCTAACCATCGCCCTCATTATAGACCAAATCTGCTCCCTTTGACATGAGTCCGCGCATGGAACTACAATCCGTGTAAAGAGGGATTAGAAACTTATGTCAGGTGTTAGATACAGGAGAAGAGGAACCGCTATAGTGGAAACAGAGCACGGTATTCTTTTAACAGCAGGGCGACCCGGAAGACCGTTTATACTGCCCGGTGGTGGTGCAGAAAGAGGTGAAAGCAGATTCGTGGCAGCGTTACGAGAACTTACGGAAGAAACTGGTTTGTTACCATACGCCGCTGAAATCATTTTTAAACATAAAGGCAAAATAAGGCCCACAATGTCAGGCAGGCACAAATTTCTTGACCATCATACTGTATGTATTGTCAAAGCGTCAGGCACTCCGAAACCAGGTGGAGGGGATGCTAAAAGGATAGGCTACTACTATCCGGGCTGCAATGTTTGGATTTCTACCACGACGAAAGAGATAATTGAGCGATATTACGAATGGAAAAAGAAGATACACCCATCTGAAGAATCTAAAATTATAGATGAAGATGACAACGATGTTGGGGATGTGGAAGATGAGGTTGAAAGTGATTATGATGCTGGTGAATGAACACGAGTAGCGGCCTGAACTACCCAATCAAAGAGAGAGGAAAGAAATGACATACGGGGAATCTTGTGAGTGGTGTGTTTACCGAGATAAGAAAAACCCTGATATCTGCAAAAATTACTCACTTAACGAGGCTGCTAGAGCTAAATTCGAATTAGGCAAGGTAGATATATGGGAATTGGCCAAGAGTTTAAATAAAGATAAAAAGAAGGATAGCATTGTAAAAGAAACGGAGCACTATAAATTGCTTATATGCCCAGATTGCCATGAGACATCGTTATTTTATGATAAAACTCAGTAACCACGCCTTTCCCGGAGCAGGTTTTGCCGCCGATACCTACAATGAGAATATCTCCAGTACTTTTCTTTCTGAAATATCTCATATCTGTTACCTAAATATATGCCTAACCCCTTGCAAAATACAAATATTGTGGTATAATATAATGATATATGATATATTACTCTGTTATATATGTCAATTGACTCAAAGGGGGTGGGGATATGGCTAAAATCCAAATAGACCTATCAAAAGAAGAAGATAAGATAGTTGAAGTATATAAACTGGTGCATGACCTCAATACCAAGCAAGAGGCAATTAAGCAAATGATTCGCTATTTTGAAGCTGAAATTAAGCCTACAAAGTTGAACAACAAAGACTATTTCAAGGTATAGGGGGTGAATTATGGCAATCGCGACAATAATCTGGCTGGTAGTTGGCGCCATCATCGTTATAGCGCTCGGGGTCTCGGTCAAGGCATGGATAAGCATTTACAATAAATTCCAGTACTGGATCACAAGAGCCCAGCGGAAATTTGCGGACGTTGATGTAGTCATGCAGGAGAGGCTTGATAACATCCATGCTCTGGCCCAAATAGCGAAGAAGTATGATATTCACGAGTACAAAGCCCTGAAGGACGTTATCGAAGCTAGGAGTAGATGGACTAAAGATACCGAATTGAACGAAAAGGTCAAACTTGCTTCTGAGGTGGAAAACAACTACTTTAAACTTCAAGCTGTCTTTGAAAGGTATCCTAATCTCAAAGCCGATAAAATGCATATCTCTCTGATGGAAAGAGATTCCGGAATAGAGCGGAGACTTCGTACAACCCGATTGGAATATAATCGTGTTGCTCAACGATATAACGAAAGAACAAGGCAATTCCCTAGGAATATCGTGGCTCGTGTCCATAACTTCAAGGAGTTGGATTACCTCACTTTTGAAGGACAGGAAACCTTTGCGCCCAAAGAAATTTTTAATGATGAGCCATAACTTTTACGCAATTTTAGGAAGTAAAACTATGGCTGTGGAGGCTCATTTACAGTGTGGCATAGAGTCTTGAAGGTACTGAACAAACGAGACAGGATATCCTTTTCCAGAGAGGAACTGAATGAAGTTCTGGATAGCCCCGATTATACTCCGAAAGCTCTGCTTTCTCTATTTGAGAAAGATCTGGATAAGGAATTTAATACTGACTCCGGTGTGCGAGAGAAGTATTCGATAAAAAGGCATACCTTGATGGTTATGGGGCAGTTCGAAAAATATTTCAGCAAGAGTGAATTGTCGGCTGGTGTGAGTAAGAGGTTATTCCGAACATTTCTTACCCTGCATGACATTGGGAAGTCTGACGCAATCAGAAAAACAGGTGATAAGCACAATCAACATCGCTATACTGTCGAGATAATGGGTTCCGTGCTTAGTCAACTGGGCTTCAGCGAGCAGGAAGTAAGAATTGCCTTGGCTCTTGTATCGGAAGATATCATGGGTGGCTATATAAAGGGACACTACAGCGGTAAAGGGGCAACCGAAGAACTGGGGAAAATGGCAGATGATGCCGGACTGCCGTTTTACGATTTCTTAAGGCTATTCCTCATCTTTTATCAGGTTGATGCTGGTAGCTATACCGAGGATGCCGGAGGACTTAAGTCACTCGATCACCTGTTCGTTTTTGATTCAGGAAAAGGGCGGGTGGACTTTTCAGTCAATGTGGCCGCCAAAGTTGACCAATTGAAAATATATGCGGAAGCATTGCCTAACGCACTCTGGTTAAATGGCCACGATTGGCATGAGATATCCTACGATAACCTCAAGGAATGGGTAAAAGACAACAAAGCCAAACTTGATTCTGGAGATATAATCAAAGGCAACACATTCAGCTATCGTTTTGAGCCGCATACTGGCAAATACCAGGTGCAGCTCGGTCGTAATATCAAAGAGGCTTTATATACACCGCGTTCCATGCCCCTCATGGACAACAACTGGCATGACCTTGTTTTCGATGACCTAAAAGAGTGGGTGAAGAAGAACAAGAAAAGGCTGGAATCAGGTGAGGAACTTAAAGGGCGAATGTTCAGATACCGGCTTAACCAGAAAACGGGGAAGTACCAGGTACGGCTAAGCAGTCGAGTCAAGGAAGCACTGTACTCATATTAGCGAGTGGCAATTTTGGGGGGTTAGAGATTGAAATACTTTTACATTGAGTTTCGATTTCACCGCTACCCTAAAGTCTACCTCAAAGGGCTGATAAACGAGATAGCCCACGAATTCAGGGTCAAAGGGGCCTTAAACTACAGGCCGGTACCCCATATGACTCTCTACGGCCCCTCTCAAGCAAAGTCATTGAGTAGTGTATTTTCTAAGATAGAGAAGGTGGCGAAAAAATATACGTTGGTGCCATTCGATATTTGCGACTTTGACTCTAATAAAGGTAAAACGGTTATCGGGTGTCGGGTAAATGCCCCTCCTGAATTAAAGAATTTGCGCAGAGAATTAGCGGAGGAACTGAACAAGATAGTAAAAACTGCGGACCGTCAGCCATGGGACAATGGCGATGACTACTGGTTTCATACAACACTAGCGATGAAGGACATAGACCAAAAATCTGAGCGGATATGGCGCTATCTTAAGGAGAAAGATAAACCGCATATTAACCAGCACCTGGTCCGAATTACTGTTTTGAATAACAGAAGAAGAATCGAGCGTGAATACGATTTGATGTTTCAAAGATGGTTGAGCCGCAGAGAAGCACTGAGCAGGTACCTTTGGCGGAAGACGATAAATCGACTAAGGGAGTTACAAGGATTGCCACCGGAAAAGCCGGCTCCTTTTATTACGCGGCTTAAAAAGATATTCAGATTTGGTTAATCAAGCATAACCCATAATGTGGAGGTGCGAGATGAATTGGTTTAAACGGCATCTGAATTGGACGTACCTATTTTGCATGGTATTTGCTTTCTTCGTAGCATTCATGATTGGACTTGTTTCAGGATTGGCAAGTCTTGTACCAGACACGACAGATCCTCTATATGGTCTACAAATATACTTGGATGAAAGCTACACAAGACCATGGAGTGGGAATAACATGCCAGACTTAAACAACCTCTCGTGGTCTACCTCCGATTCCAATGGTTGGCAAAATGCTACCTTAACTGCCTATTTGGAAAACAGAGGGAGCACCACTCTTGAGGTGAAGACCTCCGCTACGGAAAACCCACAATATGCAATGCCTGGTTTCAGTGTATCTAGTGATGCAATAGTACTTGGCCCTCATGAGCGAGGTCCTATCTTTATAAAAATGAGCCAGAGTCCTATGGTGCTGGCTGCATTGTCACCTGACGCAGGAATGGAGACAATATACTTCCAGGTAAATCCTATGCCTAAGGACGAAGGCTCTGCGGATTTGGCAATTTGGATAACCGTTATAGCTATTTTAATTGGATCTGCTGGATGGGTTCTACATCAGAAAGGGAGAAGCTATGGTTGGTTGTTGCTGAGCCTCAGTGGTATAGGTATTATCATAATTTTGTGTTTGGAAAATAAGCGATTTATATCAGAGCCAGAGCTAGAAGCGTAGGAAAGGATAGAATTATGAATAATGCTAATTTTAAGAGCATGAACTTATGCGACCTAGCAATCGCCTGCTCCATGTATGATGCCCTCACACCGTTTAATGGGTCACTTCGCCGTCTGAAGGAATTTACAGCCGGCGGCATAGACCTATCGAACTCAGACCACCGCGCCTCTCTCTTAAATTGGTTAAATGACTGGGGATGCAGGCATCTTTCAAAGAAAAGTCACCATATCGCATCGGCGGCCATTCTAGATTGGTATAATCAAGAAGGCACGAAACTGTTTGAGAGGGGAAAGCCTCTTTGGGAATTAGATAACCATGAGATGGAAAGAGTGGTTGACATATATGATTCTCTCAAGAACAAGACAGGAGCCTGTCCAACCCGGGGTGGCAAGAGACTACAAATGGATATCGGTCCCACCGCTACGTCAAAGATTTTATTCGCACTTCGACCGGCGGCATTAATGCCCTGGGATGAGGCTATGCGAAAAGAATTTGGTTGTGATGGGAGTAAAGAATCATATCTCAAGTTCCTAGTGTATATTGGGAAGATGGCCTTTAGAATCAGAGAGCTCTGCAAAGCAAATGGGTTTGACGCTGCAGAACTTCCTCACAAAATAGATAGGGACGGCTCGACAGTTCTGGAGCTTATTAACGAATATGTTTGGGTTACGGTTACCAGGAAATGTAAATTACCTTCAGCGCAGGACCTGGCCCTGTGGGCGCACTGGGGATCAAATAATACATGACAATCAATAAAAAGGGGGTAATGTATGTATCAGTGGGAATACGAAGCTGTACAATTAAGTGGAAGCAAAGATGAGGAGATGATTCCCTTGTTGGATGTTGTTGTCAAGGGAAAATGTCAGGGCTTAATGTTCAGCGATTTTGTCAGTTCATACTCCCTCGGCGACTAAAGGGGTTCTTTCATCAAATCCCACGAGAGTTCGCCTGTAATGGTCGTTCAGGGCACGCTTCAAGGTAGGGCAGGAGATGTCCAGTTCCTTCGCAGCCTGACGGCGAGTGATAGCCCTCTGTTCTAGTTTCGCAAGGACTAGAGGGAATTTATCAGCAAAGCCCTCTCGATCTTCCGCACGTAGTACACCTATCTGTTTACCCTCCTGCCTCGCTCGTTCC